>Ga0116193_1000300_pt1 | contig 48758 bp, 43 predicted proteins | sample AD_UKC115_MetaG_FD_89892 | JGI IMG/M metagenome (GOLD analysis project Ga0116193, IMG submission 89892) | Active sludge microbial communities of municipal wastewater-treating anaerobic digesters from Hong Kong - AD_UKC115_MetaG | ecosystem: Engineered > Bioreactor > Anaerobic > Digestate... | reverse complement strand
TGACCTCCCTCAAGCGCAAGACGTACTGCTTCCTCTCTGAACTCCTTTGTGTATCGCTTCGCCATAGTTGAACACCTCGCCTTTCTATTATACTCGGTGTCCACTTTTTCGATGGAAGGTCACCCGCATGGGATGGATGGCAGACTGGAATCACTGCTAGATTGCCGTTGGCGCTGACTACTCACACATCGTCTACCTGTTCCGCATGGTAATAGAACGTGCGTTCGCCTGTAAAACTAGTGGAATTCAGGGCACAAATGGAGAAGCCCGTAAGTTTCCCCACGGGCTTTTCGTGCGTCTACCTGATTTTCTTCCGCCCAACGTTCTTCAAATTTCCCAATCTATCCGAAGGCGAGAATTGCCTGTGTCTGTCCATCACGTCAACGTCAGCCAAATTCGAATATCTGCGGGTCATAACGAGTGTCGAATGACCTAACAATCTCTGCACCGTAAAGACATCACACCCAGCCTTAATCAAGGCAACTGCGCAACTGTGCCTCAGTTGGTGCGTTGTCACTTGTATCCCGGCACGTTTGCCGATTCGGACAATGATTTCCCGAAGGACATCCCTATCCACGGGTGAACCAAATTGAGATACAATCAGCCTGTCAGTGTCCAGTTCGCCCCGAACCGCTATGTATTTCCTCAACATCTTCCCCGTTGACGCCCCAAAGGGCACGACTCTGGGCTTATCGCCTTTGCCGTGCCTTACGTGGATCGTGGATTGAGCCAAGTCCAGGTCAGTCTCTACATCCACGGAGCATAGCTCGGAAGCCCTCAAGCCCGTATCGAATAGCAAGGCGATTATCAGCTTGTTTCGAACCCCCAACGAAATCCTTTCCACATACGGAGAGCAGTTTGTTGACATCCTCGACTGATAGAGGCCCTATCAGCTTCTCGGGCTTCTTGGGCTTCGATATGTTGCCCATCGGGTTGGCGTCAAGGATTTCCTCGTTGACGAGCCACTTGCAGAATGCGGCTAGAACGTCATAGTAACGGGCTGACGTGGACTGAGAATTGCTCACGGATTGGTGCCGCAGGAAATCACGCAAGACATGCCGTGACAATTCCCCCAATTCCTCCACGCTGGAGTACGATTGGAACGCCTTGAACGCATAGGAATTGATGGTAACGGAGTGCCGTGACATATTGCGTGCAACGCAGTCGTGTTGATACAGATTGATGGCATCGGACAGCTTAATAAGCTTCACCTTTTCTATTTTGGAAAATAGCTAAGCGAAGCGATCCTAGAAACCGTGGAAAATCGAGCGAGGGAAAAAACCGTTGGTACGTAAGGAAAAATGAGGGATGGTGGGCGGTACTGGATTTGAACCAGTGACCTCTTCGGTGTCAACGAAGCGATCTCCCCCTGATCTAACCGCCCGTGTCGTTCACAACAGGCGTATTATACACGATCCGCGCGCGTTTGTAAAGACCTCAGCAGGTCCTGAATCGCGAAATGCGCGGATGGCGCGAAAGGAACCATCATCCCGACCGGGATCAACGCCGCTGAAGGGGAGAGCCGCGCTCGCGGTGAAGAGGTCAATGCAACTACGCCCGATTCCCAGGAGGGGCCATGGCAAGGCGACGCCCGAACATCATCCTGGTCAACTGCGACCAACTGCGCTCATTCGAGGTCGGATGCTACGGTAACCCCGTCATCCGCACGCCGAATATCGACCGGCTGGCTCGGGAGGGAGTGCGCTTTGAGACCGCCGTCACGAACTTCCCGGTCTGCATGGCCGCGCGCTCGATCATGCTCTCCGGACAGTACAACCGAACCTGCACCGGCGGAGTGTCGAACGTGGCCTTCCCCTGGCGTCTGCATGGGGCCAACATGCCGGAATACCCGGACGCGGGACGTCCGCATCTGCCCGACCGGACGCTGCCGGAGTGCCTGCGGGAGATCGGATATCACACGGCGGCGATCGGGAAATGGCACATCCACTCCTGGCCGCACGACATCGGCTTCGACTACTACGTGATCCCGCGCGTTCATCACTGCCATACCGGCCAGTGCTTCACGGAAAACGGCGGGCCGGAGTTCGTGCCGGAGGGGTTCAGCGTCGATTTCGAGAGCAATCGCGCGGCGGAGTACATCCGCGCGCTGGCCGGTCAGGATCGGCCGTTCTTCATGTACTACAGCATCTCGCCGCCGCACTGCCCGGTGGCCGACGCGCCCGAGAAGTACCTCCGCATGTACCGCCCGGAGGAGGTCCCGATCCGCCCGAACGTGGACCTGAACAAGCCGCTGAAGCATCAGGACCACTGGTTCAGAGTCTACCGTTACGATTTCCGCTACTACGAGATGGCGCTGCCGTACACGGAGCACCTGCCGCCGGGATACGGCCTGCGCGAGTTGATCGCCGAGTACTACGGGCTGACGACATGGGCCGACGACGCGCTGGGAGGGGTCTTGCGCGCGCTCGACGAAACCGGGCTGGCGGAGGACACGATCGTCGTGCTCACGGCGGACCACGGCGATAACCTCGGCAGTCACGGACTGGTGCAGAAGGGCGGGCCGAACGAGGAGGCGGTCCGCATACCGATGATCCTCCGCTGGCCGTCCGGAGTGGAGGGCGGGGTGGTCGCGTCGGACCAGATCGCATCGCTGGTGGACCTGATGCCGACGCTGCTCGATCTGGCGGGAGCGCCTCCTCAGCCACACGTCCACGGCGTGAGCATGGCGCCGGTCATCCGCGGGGAGTCGACGGCGACGGACCGGCCTCACGCGGTCATCGAAACGGAACAGGGCGTGGCGGTTCGGAGCCTCGACCACATGTACTTCCTGCCGTTCGAAGACGACAGCCGCGCGCTGGCGGAAGATCCGACGCAGTTCTATGACCTCGAAGCCGACCCCTACGAGATGCGCAACCTCGCCGAGGAGCCGGCGTCCGACACGGCCCGGGCGCTGGATGCGACGTTGCGGGAGTGGGATGCGTCGACTCCGTGGATGGAAGGGTAAGCGCTGACCGTTCGAGCGGATTTGTAACCCAGCCCGCGTTGGCAGAGCGGAATCTGCGATCCCCGGAACCCGGGACGGCATCACAGATGCCGGATGGCCCACGGGTGCCGGATCACAGATCCGCACCAACGTCGGCCCCCATCCCCAATCCCGATCTCCGATCCCCGAATCCCCAACACCCAGGTTTACCCTTCCTCATGCCCTGGGGTATGTTCACAGAGAAGACATGGAGATTTAGCCTCCGTGTACTCGACACACGCCGCACCCAACGATTAGAATATATCCCGGCTGGCTAGACGGCCGCAGCACGCAGGCACAGCGACCCATCCGCAGACTCATCCGCTACCATGACCTGCAACCACCAACCTCCATGCAGGGGCAGGAATCGGCCGTTCGCAGTCAGAACAGTTGTGTTGTAAGCCGAAAGCGCACTGGCGCCGCAGCCTAGCCCTTCATGGGCGTCAGGGTTGATGATGTCCGGCGGGGACAAGCCCCTAGGCTACGGGGTGGATTCCGGAGCTTTCGGCGCACTCCGTAGGAAAGCACGCCATGTCGAAGCCTGGGTTCGTACACCTGCACACTCATACCGAGTTCAGCCTCCTGGACGGGGCCTCGCGCATCCCGGATCTCGTCAAGCAGGCCGTGGACAGGGAGATGCCCGCGATGGCGATCACCGACCACGGCGTCATGTACGGCAACATAACTTTCTACAGCGAGGCGAAGAAGGCCGGCATCAAGCCGATACTCGGTTGCGAGGTGTACGTCGCCCCCAGGTCGAGACACCAGAAGGACGCGCGGCTCGACAAGGAGCAATACCACCTCGTGCTGCTCGCCCAGACCGAGAGGGGCTACAAGAACCTCATCAAGCTCGTCAGCCTGGCGTTCTCCGAGGGATTCTATTACAAGCCCCGTGTGGACAAAGAGCTTCTCGCCGAATATCACGAGGACCTGATCGCCATGACGGCATGTCTCGGCGGCGAGATCCCCTACTGGATACTGAAAAACGACATCGAGCGGGCCGAGCGGTCGCTCGCGGAGTATGTCGAGATCTTCGGCAAGGAGAACCTCTACCTCGAGCTCCAGGAGCACGGCATCGAGGAGCAGCGGCCGGTCAACGAGGCGATCATCCGCCTCTCGGAGAAGACCGGACTCAAGCTCGTGGCGTCGAACGACATCCATTACACCTTCAAGAAGGACTCGGAGGCGCACGACGTCCTCCTCTGCATACAGACGGGCCACACGCTCGACGACCCTAAGCGCCTGAAGTTCGGCTCCCAGGAGTTCTACATGAAGTCGCAGGAGGAGATGTACGACCTCTTCCGCGACGTGCCGGAGGCGCTGGCGAACACCCTGGAGATCGCCGAGCGGTGCAACATCGAGTTTGACTTCGGCAAGAGCAAGCTCCCCGATCCCGGCATCCCGGTCGGCGTCGATCCGAGCGACTACATGGAGTCGGAGGCGAAGGCCGGACTTGCCGCGCGGATGAAGGGCGAGGTGCCGGAGGACTACTGGAAGCAGCTCGACTACGAGTGCGGGATCATCCGCCAGTGCGGGTTTGCGACCTACATGATGATCGTGCGCGACTTCACCGATTTCGCGCGCAGTCAGGGGATCTACGTCGGCGTGAGAGGCTCGGCGGCGGGCAGCCTGGTATGCTACGGGCTCGGCATCACCGACGTCGATCCGATCGAGTACGGCCTCACATTCGAGCGGTTCCTCAACCCGGAGCGCATCGAGATGCCCGATGTCGATCTCGACATCCAGGACGACCGCCGGGACGAGCTGATCCAGTACGTCATCGACAAGTACGGGCGCGAGCGAGTCGGCCAGATTGCGACTTTCGGCAGCTTGAAGGCACGGGCGGCGGTTCGCGACTGTGGGCGCGTGCTCGGCATGGACCTCGCCGAGGTGGACAGGATCTGCAAGATGATCCCGACCGTGCCGGTCGGCGTCACGATCGACCAGGCGCTGAAGACAAACCCTGAGTTGCAGGCGACCTACAACAGCAATCCGGACGCCCGGAACCTGATCGACACCGCGCGGACCCTGGAGGGGCTCAACCGGAACGTCGGCGTCCACGCGGCGGGCGTGCTGATCTCCGACGACCCGCTCACCGACCACGTGCCGGTCCACTACGGCGGCAAGGGCGAGGTCGTCGCGCAGCTTGCAAAGAAGGACATCGCCAAGATCGGCCTGCTGAAGATGGACTTCCTCGGCCTGGCGAACCTGACCATCCTCGCCAACGCGGTGAAGAAGGTCAAGGAGCATCGGGGCATCGATATAGACATCCTCAACATCCCGCTCGACTGCCAGAAGACCTTCGAGATGCTCGGCAAGGGCGACACGAACGGCGTATTCCAGCTTGAGAGCGGCGGCATGAGGCAGAACGTCATCGACCTCAAGCCGAACTCGGTCAGGGAGCTCGCCGCTATCGTGGCGCTATATCGTCCCGGTCCGATGGCGTACATCCCGAACTTCGTGCGCTCGAAGTTCGGGCTCGACCCGATCACCTACCTCCACCCGGACCTGGAGCCGATCCTGGCGGAGACCTACGGCGTCATCTGCTACCAGGACCAGGTGCTCCGGATCGCCCGCGCGATCGCAGGATTCACCCTCGGCCAGGCGGACGTCCTGCGCAAGGCCATGTCGAGCAAGGACCGCGCGATCATGGACCAGCAGCGCGAGAAGTTCCTGGAGGGCGCGAAGGCCAACGGCGTCGACGAGAAGATCGCCGCCGCGATCTACGAGCAGATCGAGCCGTTCGCCGGGTACGCGTTCAACAAGGCGCACGCCGTCTGCTATGCGTTCGTCGCCTACCGCACGGCCTACATGAAGGCCAACTACCCGGTGGAGTACTACTCAGCGCTCCTGTCGGCCAATATGGACGACAAGGAGAAGCTGGCGATGTACGTCGAGGACTGCAAGCGGTTCGGCATCAAGGTCCTGCCGCCCGACGTGAACACCAGCGGCGTCGAGTTCGACGTCTGCGATGGATCGATCTGCTTCGGCCTGGCCGCCGTCAAGGGCGTCGGGCGCGCGGTGATCGATGCGATCCTGGCGGCGCGGAACGAGGGCGGGCCGTTCAAGTCGCTCCACGAGTTCTGCCGGCGGGTCTGCGACACGCTCGTCACCCGGAGCGCGATCGAGTCGCTGATCAAGTGCGGGGCGTTCGACTCGATCAACGACAACCGGGCGCAGCTTCTGTTCATCCTCGACGATGCGATGGGCATGGCGCTCCGGGCTCAGCGGGACAAGAAGGCAGGCCAGGAATCGCTCTTCGGCGGAGATGCGTTCGAGGAGAGCGAGGAGTTCCTGGAGCCGAAGACGCTCCCGCAGGTCGAGCGGATGGGGCGCGACGAGCAGCTTGCGATGGAGAAGGACCTTCTCGGGCTCTACTTCTCGGAGCATCCGCTCCAGCAGTTCCAGGACAAGTTCGCGGCGGTAGTCACGGCGACCAGCGAGAGGATCAAGGAGATGCCGGACAAGCAGGATGTGGTCGTGGCCGGCGTGATCTCCCGGATGCGCACGCACTACACCAAGAAGAACAATGAGCCGATGGTCTTCCTCACGATCGAGGACATGAACGGCTCGATGGACGTCACTGCCTTCCCGTCGGTCTACCGGGACTACAAGGACGTGATCGCGCAGGACGCGGTCGTGGTCGTGAGGGGCAAGACGAACCACCGCGAGCGGCCGGGCTCCGACGGCGAGACGAGCTGCGAGATCGGTATCATCTGCGATTCGATCCAGGCGCTGACCAACGGCAACGGGAACGGCAATGGGAAGAACGGCAAGAATGGAAACGGCAACGGGTCGAAGTGCCTCACCATTCGGCTGGTTCGCTCCGACAGGGAGAAGCTGAAGCTCCTCAAGGGCCTCTTCACGAAGTACGCCGGCGATAGCCCGGTCTACTTCATCGTGCCGTCGAACGGCAAGACGGCGAAGGTCTCCGCGCAGGTGAACGTCGAGCCCTCCCCGAAGCTGATCTCCGAGATCGAGCAGGTGCTCGGCAGGGAAGTCGTGACGGTCGAGCAGGCGTAGGATGGGTGGCGAGCGACCAGTGGCCGGTGATCGGTGATCGGTGACCAGAGTGTATTTCAAAGCTGTTGTAGGAGCGGCTTCCCAGCCGCGAATCCCTACGTAACGCCACGAATTCGGGGATCGGAATCCTCTCCTGCAAGGCGGAAATCGACTTGGGAAATGCGCTCCGGTGATCGGTGGGACTCGGAGTCGATGGCTGGTTGCTGTTCACCTCCCCGCTTCCTGTTGACAACCCCTCTACCCCACGCTAGACTGGCAGTAACTCGTGTAGGAGGGGTTTTCCGGGCGGTTTGTGCCCGGTAACCCCGAACGCACCCCCCGGATGCGTCGGCGTAGGGAACGGACGCTGTCCCGTTCCGTGGTCGTAGGTCTCCAGCAGCGGAACGCGACGGCGGGCGTTCCCTACGTGGATGCCCGAGGGGCTTCGGTAGCGCCGTTCGCACAAACCGCGAACTCTGCTTCCGAAGCATCGATGCCCGAACACAATGTAGGAGGAGTTTTGCGGACGGTCTGTGTCCGCTAACTCCGACCGCCGTCGGAACCCGGCCGTCGGGATTGGCGTCGTCCCGTCGACAGGCCCAGGACAGGCATTCACCGACGCAAGATCCCTCCTACACACGCAGAAAGAGGTACCCTCATGAAGACCGTTTATCTCGCCCTGATGCTTCTGCTGATCGTCACTGCCGCCCATGCCGATGCCACCGGAGCGCTTGCGGGGAAGTCGATGACCCTGTCGCCGGGCCACGGCCTCGTCTGGAACGGCAAGGAATACGGCGCCCAGCGCCCGATAACGTGCAACGGAAACCTCCGCTGCGAGGATGACCGGAACGTCGAGCACGCGGCGTGGCTCGAGACCTACCTCCGAAACGACGGCATGACCGTTCATACCATGCGCTGTACCGATAAGAACTACGGCGACCACCCCAGCGGCAATCCCTGGTGGCGGATGTGCTCCGTCTACTGGCTGGAGCACAAGGGCTACCCGTGCACCGTGTGGGGCAGCGCCTCGGACTGCGAGAACTCATCCGGCGAGAGCGAGTGGAACGACGACATCCGCGCCCGGCCGCTCGCCTCGAATGTGGACAAGACCGACATCTACATCTCGCTCCACACGAACGCGTCCTCCGGCCACTGCGAGGGCACGAACTGCCCGACCGGCTCCGTCATGTACTACGACTGCGGCAGGTCGCATTCGGCATGGTGTGACGGCAGCCGCATGCTCGCACAGGTGACCAACGCCGCGATGATCGACGCGATCCACCACGGGATACCGATGCCGGAATGGAGAGACCGCGGAATCGCCGACTCGAACGGCCGGTTCGGCGAGATCCGAATCCCCGAGCGGCCGGCGGTGCTGCTCGAACTCGGCTTCCACGATAGCTGCGACACGGATGTGCTGAACCTCAAGGACAACTTCTTCCGGTGCGCGGCGATGTGGGGGCTCTACAAGGGCGTGTGCGACTACTTCGGCGTGGCGCCGACGTGGGACTTCTACTCCGACGAGCTTGTGAGCCACACGATCCCCACTTCCATGAAGCCGGGCGAAACCAAATCGGTCAGTATTACGTTCAGGAATATGGGAGTGCTTTGGAACGAAGAGCGCGGGTTCAAGCTCGGCGCGCTGGGCGGCTCCGATCCGTTCGCGGATGCGCTCTATCAGGACGTGGAGGCCGAGGTCGGCCCGAGCGGCGAGGTGACGTTCACCTTCGATTTGACCGCGCCGAAGGAGCCGGGGTTCTACGCGTCCGGCTGGCAGATGCTCCGAGAAGGCGGACCCTGGTTCGGCGACAAGTGCGTCTCGGCGGTGAGGGTCCGGTAGGCGGTGAGTGACGTGGACGAGGACGAGCGAACTGAGCGACGAGAGGGAAATCCGATGAGCCGCACAGAGAGGGTGCTGGGATCCCTCTCGTTCGCGTGCATTGCCCTCTCCGTGGTCGTCAAGCCGCTCAGCATCGTGTTCCTCCCGATGGGACTGCTGTTCGGCGTCGTCACCGCGCATATGACCTGCAAACGGCTCCGTCTGCGCCTGCCCGTGGAACTCGGCTGCGTCATCATCCCCGGGATGGCGGTCCTGGCGGTGGTGCTCTTCCCCATATTCGTACACGAACGCGTTCTGGGTCTGCACCATGTGTGCATGGGCAACCTCAAAGAGCTTACTATGGCAACTGAGAGGTATATGCAGAAGCATGATCGGCGCTTCCCACCCGCAGAGGGCTGGAATGAGGCGCTGAGAGATGCTCTCACACGGGCCGAAGACCCCTCGGTGGACGTCGACAGATCGCTGGTGTGCCCATAGGTCTCTGAGAAGACCGTGCCAACCTACGCTATGAACAGCCGGCTCGGCGGGCTGTCGGAACGTGACGTGGCGGATTCACCGGATACGGTGCTGTACTTCGAGTCGATACCCGGCCGCAACCTCCACGGCGGGCCGGAACTTCTGCCTGCCGAGCCCAGACATGAGCAAGGCTACCTCATCGCGTTCGTGGACGGACATGTGGAGTTCGTGCCGAAATCCGAGATCGGCAAGCTGAAGTGGGTTCCGAAACCGGCGGGATCATCAAAGCAGTAGCCGGTGCGCCGGGGTTGTGGTATAATATTAGGTAAGAATGTCTTACCTGGAGGCTTCCATGCGGCGTGGTGAAGTGACCCGTGTATCATCGAAAGGTCAGATTGTGCTGCCGAAGCAGTATCGCGACAATCTGGACATACGGGAGGGGGACTACCTTTCGATCTACGAGGTGGACGATGGAATACTCCTCGTCGAGAAGCTGAAGCAGAGCCCGCTCGAGGCCATCGCCGCCGACCTGCGTGAGGAAGCCAAGCGGCGGAAGTTCACCCGCGAGGAGCTTGAGTCGGCGATCAAGTCGCGGCGCTCGGAGCGGAAGCCTGATGGGTCCTGAGCGCGTATTCCCGGATACCAATGTCCTCCTGTCGGGGCTGATCTTCCGTGGCAACGAGGCCAGAGCGTTGGAACTTGCGATACAAGGACGCATCCGACTGGTGCTCTCGCAGTTCGTACTCCAGGAAGCCATGGAGGTATTGAGGACCAAGTTCTCTAGTCACGTTCGGGTGCTCGACGCATTCCTTGACCTCGTAGAATACGAGCTTGTACCCGAGCCGTCGCCGCAGTCCCTCTACTATGCTTCGAGCCTTCTCCGCGACCCTGATGATGCTCCGATCCTCGCTGCTGTTCTCGACTCAAAGCCCGATTGTGCTCTGATCGGCGACAAAGATCTGCTCACTGATGCCATCCGCCTGATCGCGCCTGTGCAGACTTGCGCCGAGTATCTCCGGCCCCGATAGCCGTCCAATACCTTGCCCTCTTGCACTCCACCCCGTCGGCCGGGTATAACAGTCTCGGCATATGGAAAAGATCGAGCTGCCGATAACCGGGATGACGTGCGCGAACTGCGCCGCGCGGATCGAGAAGGGCCTCCGCAAGCTGGAGGGGGTCGAGTCCGCGTTCGTCAACTTTGCGACCGAGCGCGCGACGGTCACCTTCGATCCCGAGGTGGTGTCGAGGGACCGCATCATCCAACTGATCCGCGACTACGGGTACGACCTCGGCGAGGAGCAGTTCGTCCTGCCGGGCGAGGAAACCCCCGACCGGGAGCGCGAGGCCCGCGAGACGACCTACCGGAATCTGCTCATCCGAACCGTCGTCAGCGCGATCATCACCGTGCCGATCGTGCTGGGGAGCTTCCACCACCTGCTGCCGCTTATCCCCGACTGGCTGGCAAACCCCTGGCTCCTGTGGGCGCTGGCAACTCCGGTGCAGTTCTGGGGCGGCCGGCAATTCTACACCGGCGCGGTCGCGGCTACGAAGCAGCGCACGGCCGATATGAACACGCTGATCGCGGTCGGCAGTTCGGCGGCGTACTTCTATAGCGTGGGAGTGATCCTGTTCCCCGGCTTCTTCGAGCGCGCGGCGGGCATCGAGGCTGCTCTCTACTTCGACACGTCATCGGTCATCATCACGTTGATCCTCTTCGGCCGGCTGCTCGAACTCCGGGCGCGCGGACAGACGTCGGAGGCGATCCGGCGGCTGATCGGCCTGCAGGCGAAGACCGCGCGGGTCGTCCGCGACGGGCGGGAGGTCGATATCCCTGTCGAGCAGGTGCAGGTCGGCGATATCATCGTCGTCCGGCCGGGAGAGAAGATCCCGGTCGATGGCGTGGTCGTCGATGGGCGCTCGTCGGTCGACGAATCGATGATCTCCGGCGAGCCGATCCCGGTCACCAAGCAGGAGGGCGATGAGGTCATCGGCGCGACGATCAACCGGACGGGGAGCTTCCGGTTCCGGGCAACGCGCGTCGGGCGGGACACGACCCTGGCGCAGATCATCAAGCTGGTCGAGGAGGCGCAGGGCTCGAAGGCGCCGATCCAGCGGCTGGCGGACGTCATATCGAGCTGGTTCGTGCCGATAGTGATCGGGATCGCGGTCGTCACGTTCATCGTCTGGCTGGCGTTCGGGCCGCCGCCCGCGTTCAACTTCGCGCTGCTCAGCTTCGTGGCAGTGCTGATCGTCGCATGTCCCTGCGCGCTTGGTCTGGCGACCCCGACGGCGATCATGGTCGGGACCGGCAAAGGCGCGGAGAACGGTGTGCTGATCAAGAGCGGCGAGGCGCTGGAGACGGCGTACAAACTGAATGCGATCGTGCTCGACAAGACCGGCACGCTCACCGAAGGCAAGCCGGTCGTGACGGACATCGTCCCGCTCGACATGAGCGAGGACGAACTCCTCCGGCTGGCGGCGTCGGCGGAGCGGGTCTCGGAGCATCCGCTCGGCGAGGCGATCGTCCGTGCCGCCGAGGAGCGCGGGATCGAGACGGTGTCGCCGACGGATTTCGAGTCGGTGACGGGAGCGGGGATCAGGGCACGGGTCGATGGGCATGAGGTGCTGGTCGGTAACGAGCGATTTGTGTCCCATCAGTCCCATCGGTCCTATGGGACTGATGGGACGTATGAGGCATATGCGGCTCAGGGGAAGACGCCCGTCTTCGTGGCGGTGGATGGGAGGCCCGCAGGGGTGATCGCAATCGCCGATACGCTCAAGCCGCACTCGGCGGAGGCGGTTCGGGCGCTGCGCGACATGGGCCTGGAGGTCGTGATGATCACCGGCGACAACCGGCGCACGGCGGAGGCGGTCGCGCATCAGGTCGGCATCGAGCGCGTGATGGCGGAGGTGCTCCCCCGCGAGAAGGCCGAGGCGGTGAAGTCGCTCCAGGACGAGGGCAAGGTGACCGCCATGGTCGGCGACGGCATCAACGACGCCCCGGCGCTCGCGCAGGCGGATATCGGGATCGCCATCGGGACCGGCGCCGACGTGGCGATGGAGACGGCCGACGTCACGCTGATCAGCGGCGACCTCCGCGCGGTGGTGACGGCGATCGGGCTCAGTCGGGCGACGATGCGCACGATCCGCCAGAACCTTTTCTGGGCGTTCTTCTACAACACGATCCTCATCCCGGTCGCGGCGGGAGTGCTGTACCCGCTGTTCGGGATCTTTCTCGATCCGATGTGGGCGGCGGCGGCGATGGCGCTCAGCTCGGTATCGGTGGTCAGCAACTCGCTCCGGCTCCGGCGCTTCCGGCCCATGTGGAGCGCGGAAGCGACGGTCTGACGGAGCTTCCGCTTTGCCCTCGATCCCTGCGAGCCGACCGATAACGAGTCTGGGAAACGAATGAGCGAATATCGTCTCCCCACCCTCCGCGCGACGTCCGAGACGCAACTTCCCCTGAGTCACTGTGTCAGCTATAATGGAGTCACCCCTCGCAAAGGAGAATGTGCCTTGAAGAAGCTCTCGTAGCTCGGTATTGTCGTGCTCGCACTCGTGATACTGGCTATGGGCATCGGTGGAGTAGCCAGATGTTCCTTCGGCAGCCGGTATGAGGCCGAGGTTGCAGCCATCAAGGCGAAGGGCGAGCCGACTACAATCGAGGAACTCATCGGCGACCCTATCCCCGATGCCGAGAACGGCGCACCGATCTATGAGAAGGTCTTCGCTCTTATGGATAGCGGCAGATATGATGCCCCGCGGAAAGCCCTGGAGGAGTTCGCCTATTCCGCGTCACCGGACCCGCAGTTGCAGGCCAAGGCCCGACAAGCACTCACACAAATGCAGCCGGTTCTCGACTTGGTAGAGGAGGCCGCATCCCGTCCAAAGTGCCGATTCTCCGAGGACCGGTCTCTTATGCTGTCCCCGGAGAATGCCCGTCTCAGGAGCATTGCGCGTTTGATAAGTGAAACTACGAAGCTGTGCGAACTGGAGGGGCGCGCCAACGATGCTGTCAGGTACGCAAGGCTCGGATTCCTGCATGCCAACTCTCGGAAAGACCAACCCACCATCATGGATGTTCTGGTGCTTGAGACAATTCTGCAAGTCGCCTCAAGCGCTATGCGCAATGCGTTCAGGCAAGTAGATGTCTCGGAACAACAGGCAGAGAGCATATTCGATGTGTTGGCTGACATCGATATGGACGCCGAATACGCCACCGCTTTTCGAGGAGAGAGAATCATCCTGCTGGAGCAGGCGGCAAGTATGCCGGGATGGTCGCTGGTTCAGAGGTCTTTGCCCATGGGTATTTCCAGGAACATCGTCGGCACTGCGATCAGCAGAGTGGCGGGAATGGCGTATGATGGCGTCTGTCCGAAAGGCGACCAGGCCTATTGGCTTAGCCTGATGTCTGAGCAGATAGAGGGAGTAACGCTGAGGCCCATGCCAAAGGGCTGTTCGACACCCCTACCAACCGGCCGTTCTACGCGATGCTGTCGGAGATGTGCGGCGATGGTCTCGGCAAGCTGCAGTTCCACCGATTCGCGACCAGGAATCGGATAGCCCTCGATCAGATGCTTCTCGCGTTGCAGGCATACAAGGCGCGGCACGGAGCATATCCGGCGTCGGTGGAGGAGTTGAAAACGAAGCTGGGATGGAAGCTCCCGAAGGACCCGTTCAGCGAGAAGGACTTCGTGTACAGGCGGCGGGACAAGGGCTTCATCCTCTACAGCGTCGGGCCGGACATGAAGGACGACGGCGGCGGGCGGCCGTGCGCCAAGTCATACAGCGGCATCCAGGAGGGAGACATCATACTGATCAGGAACAAGTGATCAGACGCGAAGGGAGGCATACCGCATGAAGAAGCTCATGTGGCCGGCGGTCATCGTCCTCGGGATCATCCTGTTCCTCGGCGCGGCGGCGGGGATCGGCGGCATCCTGTTCACCAACCGGTTCAACGCGGAGATCGCCGCCATGAAGTCGAGGGGCGAGCCCACCACCATCGCCGATCTTCTCAGCGCCCCTGTGCCGGACGATCGGAATGCTGCTGTGCCCTATCTGCAGATCAACTCGGAGATCGACGGTGCGGGGTATAGATCGGCGCTCCAGGTGATCAGCAAGTTTCCATCGTCTCCCGGCGCCCATCCGAGCCCCGACAAGTGGGCGGAAGCCGAGAATGCGCTGTCCGATCTCAGCCCCCTGCGCAAGCGCATCGATGAGGCCCTCGCGCGGCCGGAATGCCGTTTCGAGATCAACACGGCCGATCCGCTGTCTACGCTGTACCCGCAGTTGACAACCATCAGGCAGATGATGCAGGTCACTCGTGTGAGCGCGCTCGTGAACGCGAGGAACGGCAGGATGGATGCGGCGGTCGAAGACATCCGCACCCAGATCGGGATAACCCAATCGCTGAAGGACGAGCCGTTCATGCTGAACCACCGTGTGAGGATGATGCTGATGCGCATGACCGCTGAGAGCCTGGTCGCGGTGATGGAGTACGGCGACCTATCGGAGGACCAGGCGCGGCGGTTGTTCGACGCGCTCGGGGAGTTCAACCTGACCGAAAGCTGCAAGCGCGCGTGGCAGGGCGAGAGAGTGCTCCTCCTGCACTACTCGGATCCCCGGAGCATGCGCCACCTCATCTCGTCCACACTGTACAGCGCGACGGGCAGCGCATCGGCCGGGCAGAGGCTCCACGGGCCGCTGGCATCGGTATACAGCCGAACCGCCATGAAGGGCGACATGGCCGCGTATCTGCGATACTCGGCCGCCATGATGGACGGCGCGGGCCTGAGCTACAGGGATGCGAAGGTGAAGGGACTGCTCGACGCTCCCCGAGACCTGCCGTTCTTCGCCGTCCTCTCGAAGACGGTGTCCCCGGTATCCCCTCAGACGAGCCTGACGCGCTACACGGTGGAGACGCGGATATCGCAGGCCCGGGTGCTCCTCGCGCTGCAGGCGTACAGGGACAGGTACGGCGCATATCCGGCGTCGATGCAGGAACTGAGGTCGAAGCTGGGGTGGGACCTGCCAAAGGACCCTTACAGCGGCGGAGACCTGATATGCCGTCGGCAGGGAAAGGGGTTCATCCTCTACAGCGTGGGGCCGGACCTGCTGGACGACGGCGGCCGGCCGATCGCCGGAGACCGTGTGGAGCGCGAGAGCAAGGGCGATATCGTATGGAGGAGCTACCGGAACTAATCGGGACGCGCTTCCCGAACGGCCATCGCCTTCTTCGTGCCGATCACTGATTTGCGCCTCCGGTAGGCAGTCGGAGCCGAAGCCGGCTTCTTGGCTTTACTCAGTTCGCGGGCGATGACTTCTTCCGCCGGGATGAACTCCACGTGGACCACCATACCGAGGGCGCGTGCCACTCGTCGGAGAAGGCTGAGCGAGTGTCCGCTGTAGTCGGGGTCTTCGATCCGGGCGATGTTCTGCTGCCTCGTTCCGACCATCTCCGCAAGCTGCTCCTGCGTCAGTCCTCTTTCACGGCGGAGCCTGGCGAGCCGGATAGCGAGACTCCACTCCTCTTTCGCCTCCGCGTATTCCCTTGCGAACTCGGGATCGCGGAGTTCCTCTCCTACCAAGTCGTCTATAGTTTTCGGAGTCATGGACCTAGCCTCCCTGACGTCTACCCGGAAATCGGCGCAGGTAGTCGGCCATCCTACCCAATGCAATCCGGCGGTGGTTCTCCGGAAGATCGGTGCTCTTCTTCACGAAGCCGTGCACCAGGATGATCTTGTGTCCTACAGTGAAGAACCACAGCACTCGGCTGATGTTCTTGCGCCCTCTCCTGAGTTCGAACAGCCCATCGCCGATAGACTTGGTCAGTGGTTCGCCGTGGTTCAGCTGTCGCGAAGCAACTCCAGGCCGGTAAGCGTAACAGCAAACAGAGGTCGCTGCCGCCTCGTCAACTCATAGAGGAACTCCCTGACAGGGCAGTTCCCATCCTCGTCTTCGTAGAACTCGACCTCGAATTCCATTCTTTCTCCTTCTACATCAAATTTGAGATGGTGTAAACCTGTTTCTTCGACGCGGACCCACCGGGCGGCGGCTGAGGGCCGCCCACATGGCCTCATCTACTTGCCGGTGTTCCACCCCTGGGCCATGAACGGGCCGGGCTGCTTCGTCGTGCGCTCGCGGGAGATGCACTTGGCGATCACCGTCTCGGAGTCGCCGGGCGCGATGAGAAGATGGTTCCGGCTGAAGTAGACGCCCCACCCCGGGCAGTCGACCGAGAGCTTCACGAAGAACGCGAAGTTCCCGCCGGTGTTCCGCACCGTGATGGGGATCTCGATCCGGCCGTCCTCCCGCGCCGCTCCCTTGCCTTGCTCGACCTCGATGGTCGTCGCCGGGAGCGCGAGGAGCCGGTCGAAGATCGGCACGGGGTTCGCGCTGAAGATGTAGCTGTTCTTCGACAACTCCTTGCCGTCCGGGCAGATGACCCGCGCCTCCAGGATGAAGAGCCGCTCGAAGCCGACCTCGATCCGCCAGACGACCTCATCGGCCTTGACCGCAGAGTTTTCCCTGAGGTCGAGCCTCTTCTCGCCCGAGCCGAAGACCTCGCCGTCCGTGCCGAGGAGCGTCCATCGGACCGCGCAGCCCTTCAGGTCGCCGTTGGAATTGTTGACCCACAGATCGGCGCGGAACTCCTCGCCGGGCTTCCAGCCGAGTCCGGCATAGCTCGCGCTGACGTGGACCGGCTCGTAGGCCGACTTGACCGCGTAGTAGGCCGGCTTCGGGCGGAGGAAGTAGTCTACCGCGTTGGTGCAGGTGAGGTTCGGCCACGGCTCGTTGAACTGCCAGGGGATCGTGCCGCCGGACGCGTACTTCCGCCGACGGTTCTGCTCGACGACGTACCGCAGGCCCTCCCACTGGATGAACTGGCTCATGCGGACGAACGTCTCTATATCCTTCAGCGGGCCGAAGATACCCTCCAACACCTCCGTGTTGACCCACCAGTCGCCGCGGTGCGTCCACAACTCGTTCTTCCGGGAGACGGGCATCAGTTCGCAGTCCCTTACGACGTCCCGGATAGTCTCGATGTTCGCCGCTCCCTCCGCGCCGAACTCGCTGTGGAAGGCGGCGAGCCGCGCGTTGCAGATCTCATAGTGCCGGTCGCAGCCGAAGTACTGCCAGTCGCCGTGGATGTCAATCTCCTTGGCCTCGTCCGGCCGGAAGGTGCGCATCGGAGAGGTGGGAACATATATCTTTTGCGGATCGAGCATGCTGACTGCCTCGTGCATGATGCGCATGGCGGCGTCCTCGGCGCCGGTCCAGGTGAGCTCGTTCCCGCCGCACCAGACGGCGTGGCAGGCGTGGTTTCGCCGGCGAGGGATGATGTTCTCCGCCGAGCGGCGGATCATGTTCAGGTACGCCGGATCGGTCGGTGGATCGTTGTCTATGCCTGAGGAAGAGAGGATGAACTCCTGCCAGACCATGATGCCCAGCCGATCGCAGATGTCGTAGAACTCCTCCTTCTCGATGAGGCCGCCGCCCCACACGCGCAGGAGATTGACGTTCGCCTCCTTCGCCAGGCGGATCAGCCCCTCGTATCGGTCGCGGGTGACTGTGCCGTACATCGAGTCGGCGGGCACCCAATTCCAGCCCTTGAGATAGATGCGCTTGCCGTTGACCTCGAAGTTCCAGGGGAGCAGTTCCTCCGCGAGGCCGGGGTTCGGAATGAGACGCACGCGCTTGAGGCCGAAGTGGAACTCGCGGCGGTCGAGCTCATCGCCGTTCTCCGAGAGGACCACCACCTCGGCGAAGTAGAGGTTTGGGTCACCGTGACCGTTCGGCCACCAGAGCTTCGGGTTCTTGATGGCAAACGGCTGGGTGATCTCGGTCAGCCCGGATGCGGCGACCGACGTGTTCTGCGCCGCGACCTGCGTGTCCTCGAAGAAGACGCGGGTCTGCACCATGACGGTTTGACGCTTGTCGGCCCGGACCTCGGTCCGCATCATGAGGTTGGCGGACTTGAGGTCCTCCGCGAGTTCGGTGTGCGCCCAGGAGTCGGCGATATAGGCGGTACCGGTCACGATCAGCCTGACGTCGTCCCAGAGGCCGACGGGAATGAGGCGGACGGCGAAGTCCCAGCCGTAGCTCATCCGGGTCTTGTAGGTGCGCACCAGGCTCGTGCGCCCGATCTGGCCGATCTCCGCGGGGGCCGGGTCGAAGATCACGACCAGGCGGTTCTCGCCGTCGTAGTTCAGGACATCGGTGACATCGAAGTCCGCCGGGATGAACATGTTCTCGCTGCGTCCGAGATGCTTGCCGTTGAGGTAGATATCGGCGTAGTAGTCGATCCCCTCGAAGTGGAGGCGGACCTTCCGGTCCCTGGGAATCGGGTCCATGGTGAACGTCTTGGCGTACACCCAGTCGCGATCCGGGACCCACTCGATCTGCTGAGCGTTCATGTCCAGGTAGGGATCCGGAATCCTCCCGGCGCGAAGGAGGTCCTTCTGGGCGGCGCCGGGGACGGTAGCGTTCGGCCACCAGCTTATGTCGAAATCGGGATTGAAGGGCTGCTTCCCCCTTGCCTCGCCGATGTTGTAGTATTTGAACTTCCAGTCGGAACCGTTGAGCGAGATATCCATGACGTCGAAAGGTCTCCTTCTGATTCTGAGGATGACAAATGGGCGGTAATGAGAGCGTACTCCACACGTCGAATTCCGCCCTGCAGGAGGGAATTCCAATCCCCGAATTCGGCGCATTGCGTGAGCATTCGCGGCTGGGAAGCCGCTCCTACAACAGGTTTGGAATACGCTCTAGTAATCCAGGCTCGTTCCGCCTTACTGGTTACGTATTACTCATTGGCTTCGCTTATCCCTCGCGCGCGAGCGCACGCGTACTTGGCAATCGGAGTGCAAAGTGCTAGAATGTGAACGTTTACGTAACAAGTGACAGGCGTTCATGGTGGTTGGAGATCACCGATGCGTCACGGATACGCCTCGTAGGGAACGCCCGCCGTCGCGTTCCGTCGGTGGAGATTTGCGACCAACGGAACGTGACAGCGCCCGTTCCCTACGCGGATGCATCCGGCGTGTCACTTGCGGCTTTCGACTTCCCACTCAGCAGGCAGGTATATGGACTACAACAGAGCACACGAACAGGCAGACAAGTTTGTCGCCGAGTCCGGTCAGTTCCGGCTCGGCCATCTCCTCACCGAATCGTCTCACCCCGTCACCAGGGAACTGAGCTACGTCGCGAAAGAGAACACCGCGGAGGCACTCAAGCTCCTCTTCCAGGTCGACGCCGACGTGGTCGTCAAGATGCGCGAACTCGCGGAGAGCGGACGGCTGACCACCATCAAGAATGTCGTCCGGGACGCGATCCAGGCCGGAGGCAGGCTCTTCTTCACCGGCTGCGGCGCGACCGGCCGATTGAGCATCCAGCTCGACTCGACCTGGCGGTTCTTCTGGAAGCAGCAGGCCGAGAAGGCTCGGGCCGAGGGACGTGATGCCTCCCGGTTCGAGGATCTGGAGAACCGCACGTTCAGCGCCATGGCGGGCGGCGATTTCGCGCTGATCAAGTCGGTCGAGGGCTTCGAGGACTTCACCTCGTTCGGCGGCAAGCAGGTCGGTGATCTCGGGATCGGCAAGGGCGACGTGCTCTTCGCGATCACCGAGGGGGGCGAGACGTCGTTCGTCATCGGGACAGCCTGGAAGGGCCTCGAGGTCGGGGCGAAGGTCTACTTCGTCTACAACAACCCCGACGATGTCCTCTGCGAGCATGTCATCCGCAGCCGCGAGGTGATCGAGGAGCCGCGCATCGAGAAGATCAACATTACCACCGGCCCGATGGGGATCATGGGCTCGACCCGCATGCAGGCGACCTCCAGCGAGCTCTGCACGATGATCACCATCCTGGAGATGGTCTGCCGCGACCTCCTCGGCGAGGATTCGGAGACCACCGCGCAGGACTTCGTCAACGGACTGGCCCAGGTCCATGCGGCCCTGATGTCGGACGAACTGCGCGAGCAACTGGCGAAGTTCACAGAGACCGTCGTCGGCATCTACGGCGCAGGCAAGAAGGACAACTACTTCGCCGATCGGCTCGGTGTCGATGTCCTGACCGATACTACGGAGCGCTCGCCGACGTTCTGCATCCCGGCGTTCCGCAAGTTCGATGACCCGCAGGCGCACGAATCTTGGACGTACCTCTTCCTGCCCTATGAGGGCGCGGAGAACGCCTGGACGAAGCTGCTCAACCGGCCGCCGAGAGGACTCGCATGGACGGATGAGGAGATCCTCGCGCTGGTCGGACCGGAGAAGGCGCCGCGCCAGTACGAGATCATGCGCCAGATCGGCACTCCCGAGATCCTGCGGTTCAAGATCGGCGTGGACGGCCTGCAGTACCGGCAGCTCAACCCCGGCGACGGTTTCGTGTGCGTCGTGACCGAGGCGGAGAAGGACTCGCTGCTCAAGCCGGGTGGGTTCTACCGATCGATGCTCGAGAAGGCGAGGGATGGAGGCGCGCACGCGTCGTTCTTCTTCCTGGGGCGGAAGGCCGCCGTGGAGGAAGTGAAGGCGTTCGCGGCATCCTGGGATGTCCCGGCGAATGCGATCTACCTCCCGATCCCGGAGAACAACCTGCTGCTCGACGGTCTGACCCGCATCGGCGTCAAGATGATGCTGAATGCGATGTCTACGCTCACGATGGTGAAGCTCGGCCGCGTGCTGGGGAACTGCATGGTGGCGGTCGTTCCGAGCAACTTGAAGCTCATCGACCGCTCGACGCGCTTCATCATGAGCCTGACCGGCATGGACTACCGCGACGCCTGCCGGTCGCTCCACGAGTCGATCGAGTACGTGCAGGACAGGATGCTCTCCGGCCGGACCTACCCGCCGGTCGTGGCGCTCTCGGTGATGCGCCACAAGTACGGACTCGACCCCGAGGCGGCGGAGCAGAAAGTCTGGGAGGAACTCGGCACGGCGCGGAGTTGAGAGTGTAGAGTGCGGGAGCATGGGCGGCGGGCGGTCTGAGAACGAGCGCCCGGAGGATGCCCGGATGGGTTGGGGCGCAGATGCCCGGAGAACGCCCGGAGCTTGAACCTCCGGGCTACCCCGTACCGGGAAACCCCTTCGGGCTAAGATACTTCTCAGCTCCCTTTAGGGAGGTTTGCATCGCTAGCCCGGAGGTTTCGGCTCCGGGCGTCAGGCTACGCCATGTCGGCAAACCTTTCCGGGCTCAGGGCTGTTCGGCGCAAACGCCTCGAGACGCCTGGAGCTGAGACCTCCGGGCTACCCCGTACCGGGAAACCCCTTCGGGCTGAGATGGTTTTCAGCTCCCTTCAGGGAGGTTCACATCGCTAGCCCGGAGGTTTCGGCTCCGGGCGTCAGGCTACGCCATGTCGGCAAACCTTTCCGGGCTCGGGGCTGTTCGGCGCAAACGCCTCGAGACGCCTGGAGCTGAGACCTCCGGGCTACCCCGTACCGGGAAACCCCTTCGGGCTAAGATACTTCTCAGCTCCCTTCAGGGAGGTTTGCATCGCTAGCCCGGAGGTTTCGGCTCCGGGCGTCAGGCTACGCCATGCCGGCAAACCTTTCCGGGCTCGGGGCTGTTCGGCGCAAACGCCTCGAGACGCCTGGAGCTGAGACCTCCAGGCTACCCCGTACCGGGAAACCCCTTCGGGCTGAGATGGTTTTCAGCTTCCTTTAGGGAGGTTTGCATCGCTAGCCCGGAGGTTTCGGCTCCGGGCGGTGGCTCTCCCCCTCCGAATTTCGCGGTTCCCCGCCGATAATACTGGTAAGAATACCAGCCAGCTATCTGTCAGGAGGGGATAAGACGATGCACCAGCGAGATAAAGTAAGGGAGCAGTTGGCATTTGCCAAGGACATCGGCAGCAGGGCAGCCGCCTATGCCGCCCACGCCGTAGACGACATGGTGGGAACGAACGTGCAGGTCTCGGAGATCAACTCCGGTCTGTTCCGCGTCGCCTCGCTCATGGAGATGGTCACCGATCCGGCCAACAGGGCGGTCGGCATCTGCGCGCGAGTCGAGGGCAAGGCGCCCGGACACGCGCTCTTCCTGTTCCCGTATGCCAGCGCCCCGGCCCTGGTAGATAAAGTCGAGGGCAAACCTGTCGGCACGACAAGCCAGTTGGGCACATCCGAGCTGTCCGTGCTCAAGGAGCTCGGCTACACACTGATTTCATCGTCCCTGTCCGCCTTCGCCAAGGAGACCGGCCTCGCATTCCGCATGACCCCCCCTCAGATGATGGTCGATATGGCGTGGGCGATAGTGTCGAACGTCTTCACGCTGGCCCTGGCAACCGACGAGAAAGCCGTCATGGTGGCCAGCCGATTCGGCGATGGGCCGGGAGTGCTCGACGGCCTGTTCCTGTTCATCCCGGCGCCGGGAAGCCTGCAGATCATGCAGGCGGCAAGGGCGCAGAGGATGGGCCTCGCGGTCGATCTCGGGGAGTTCGCCCAGGAGACGGCCGAGCAGGATCAGGACTCGCGCAGGCTCAACATCGAGCCGGAGAAGCAGCCCGACAACGCGATCGCTCTGTCGATGTGGGATCTCGATTACGATCAGCAGTCAGCAGCTTAGTCGGCGTGCGAGCATGATAATGGCGAAGGGGAGGCCGGACAACGGCCTCCCCTTCTTGCTACAAGGGTAGGGAGCGGGCGCTATCCCGTTCCGTTGGTCGCAAGCCTCCAGCGGCGGAACGCGACGGCGGGCGGTCCCTACGGGCATACCCGAGGGATGTCGGTCAGACTCGCACCCACTCGCCTCCCGCGGCTCGGGAGTTGTCCGCGCCCTCGAGCACCTGCACCAGCGCCATCGCGCGCTCGCCGGGGAACCCGCCCTCTCCGGTGCGGAAGAACTCGATGTTCCGCCTCATGAGGTTCGCGTAGAACTTATCGTAGTCCGCAATCGTGGCGGCGTAGTACTTCTCCGGGCTCGTGCGGATGCCGACCGTCCACGGGAAGAGCCCCCACATGTTGTCCGCCGCTCGAACCGTCACGAACGCCCGCTTGCCGCCGTAGTCGAGGGTGACCATCCGGCTCGATGCGGTGCCGGTGTCGACGAGACGCTCGATGCTCGCTCCCATGACCCTGAGCGCCATCGAGAGCGTGTGCAGGCCGTAGTTCTTCCACTCGCCCATGCCGGTGACCCATACCTCCGACGGCTCGCCATCGAGTTGCCCGAGGAGGTCCTCCAGTTCGCCCGCGAATGCGAGCGCCGAGCTGGACGTGATCGGCGTGTTATGCTGCTTCGACAGGTCGACGATCGCGCGGGCGTCCGCCGTGTTGAACGCGAGTGCCTTGTCGATGGCGGTCGGCTTGCCGTAGGGAAGCACCTGGCGCGCCAGCTCGAGGTGGTCGGGAATGTTGTCAGGCGCGAGGATCATCACGGCGTCCGAGTTCTCGACGACTTCGGCGATACCCCCGGCCCGAGGAACCTGGTTCTTCTCGCACCAGTCGTCGCCGGTGGGATCGGACTCCCAGGCGATGGCGATATCGGCGCCCAGGTCCTTCAGCGGTCCTCGGACCAGCGACAGGAACTTGTCGGCGTGGTAGTTGTTCAGATGATGGTCAACGAATCCTATACGCATGCGAAACCTCACGGAATACTGGAGTGGTGGAGTATCGGAGTGCCGGAGTTCCGGGAACCCTTTGCTGCGTTACCCCACTGTTCCAATACTCCGCCGCTCTCGCTCAGCCCTTCACGCGGCCGGAGCGTATCTCACAAGTCGAATTCCGCCTTGTAGGAGCGGCTTCCCAGCCGCGAATGCCCGCGCAACGCCACGAATTCGCGGCTGGGAAGCCGCTCCTACAGCAGTTGCGAGGCACGCTCTAGCCTCCTCCGCCGGAAACCTCGCCCGTGTAGAGACCGACATGGACCGTGGCCGCCCGCCTCGTGCGGCTCATCGCCGGTACGGACGCGTGCACGACCTTCGCCGTATCGGTCGGCTCGGTGAAGGCTTTCCCACGGAAGCTCCGGTTGGTGTGGACCACAGCGATTCCGGCAGGGTTCACGATGGCGATGTACGCCATCTGCCCGCTCCCGATGGCCTCGTCCGCGGCCTCCTGGAGCGCGCTCCAGTTGCCGTCGACTATCTGCGCGTTCCCGAACACGGCGATCGACCTTGCGACCGCCTCCGCGCTCCCCTTCGCCTGGGAACTCAGGGCTGATTGGTGCAGCGACTCCTGCGCCCTGAGCCGGAACCCTTGCATGGCCCACAAGACCAGTCCCGCGAGGACCGCCGCCACGAGCAGGATCAGCATCCACCTGAGAGCGATCCGCCTGTCCAGCAAGCCCGTTCGCCCGGGTGTATCGTTTGTCATATCATCAACCTCCGTCAGTGTCCGAAAGCTTGCCCGGCATGCCTACAAGGATACTCTACCAGGTTCGCCGCCGAATGCAAACACGATAGAATATGCCACATCGGCACCTAAAGCCGGCCCGGTAAACCTCCGATAATCAGAATACCTGGTAAATTTGCGGGGATGCGCATATACACGGCCCTCCTACCAGTACCGAAACCAGTACCATTAGCGCTCCCCGCGAAGAAGATATGCGCTTTGTCGATCTGCAAAGCTTAGGATATACCGAAAGGACTCGAGGTGGAACTGAATGAGAATTCTCTACGTCGGCAGCGGACATCCCCCCGATAACACGACCGTACATCCGGTCGCGTACACCCAGGAACTCGCAAAGACCCTGTTCACCCGCGGCCACAAGACCGGCCTGTTCGCGGCCTCACCACTCCAGGTGACCGGCGGCCAGCCCTACTCCGTCTTCCGCAGAACCTTCGAGGGAGTGGACGTCTACGGCGTGACGAACCGTGATACAGGCAGCGAGTTCGACCCGGCGAGAGACATCAGCAACCCTGAATGCGAGCGCGCGTTCCAGCATGCGGTCCAGCACTTCAACCCCGACATTGTGCACTTCCAGAGCGCGAGAGGACTCTCGTCGTCGCTGATACCGACAGCGAAGTCGATGGGCAAGACCGTAGTCGTGTCGATGCACGACTACGAGTACATCTGCCCGAAGCGCCACATGCTCGACTGCGACAACAAGGTCTGCAGCGGGCCGGAAGACGGCCGCAAGTGCGCCGGATGCGTGACGTGCAGCCAGGCCGATGAGGCGCTCCAGGCCGCGTACGCCGAGCGGAGACGCTCAGTGCTCGACTGGGTGAACAGCGCCGACCTGGTGATCGCTCCTTCCGCCGTCTCCGCCGATCTCTTTGCCGACCAGGGAATCGATCGCAACAGGATGACCGTCATCACGCCCGCATCGATGGTCGCCGAGCGCCTGTGGGCGAAACACACCGAGAACGTGCGCGCCGACGGCGTCATGACATTCGCTTTCTTCGGCACCGTCGCAAGGCGGAATGCCCCCCACCTGATGATCGATGCGGTCAAGCTCCTCCGCGACCTGAAGGACAAGTTCCGCGTGTCGATCCACGGCCAGATCGAGGACGAGGAATACCGCCGGGAGATCGAGGCGGCAATCCGCAACCTCGGGCCGCGCGCGCCGGAGATCGAGTTTGCCGGCCAGTACAGGCACGACATGCTCGACGAGCTGTTCGCCGAGGCGGACGTCTTCGTCGCTCCCCAGATCTGGAACAACCCGATGTCCCGATCGACCATGGAGGCGCTCGGAGCCGCCAAGCCGGTGATCGCATCGATGATGGGCAGCGTGCGCGAGGTCATCGGACACAGCTACAACGGGCTGATGTTCGAGCCTGGGAACTACATCGACCTGGCGGCGCAGATGCGCCAGTTGATCGAGAACCCTGTCATGGCGGCCAGCATGAGCGCGAACATCAACTCGCCGAAGCCGATGAGCTGGCATGCCGAGAAGATGATCGAGGCCTACGCATCCGTCACGGCTCGCGCGGACGAGTATGCGCCGGTTGAGAGAAAGGCCGCGTAAGATGAACCTCGCTTCGTCGATGGTCGAACTGGGTAGGCTGCTTGCGGCGAAGGGCAGGACGTCGGAGGCGATGAAGTGCTTCTCCCGCGCTATCCGGATCGACCCGGAGTGCGCGAGCGCCTATCAGGCGATGGGCGATGTGCTCTACGACTCCGGATCGTACTGGGAGGCCGCCTCGGAGTACCGCGACAGCCTGATCGTCGATCCGGCGAACCCGGACGCCCTGACCGCGCTGGGCAGGTGCTACCTCAAGATCGACGAACTCGCCGACGCCCGCGCTTCGTTCCAACGGGCGCTCGAACTGGAGCCCCGCCACACTGAGGCTCAGCGAGAACTCGCATCCATCGACCGAGCGAAAGCGGCGTAGGGCATTTGGCAGAGTATTGGAGTAACGGAGTGGTGGAGTGATGGAGTATTGGGGAAGACCCGGTATTCCATTACTCCACTACGCCATTACTCCCTCACTGCATTCCCCGAGGTGAACAATGAAGATTCTCCATGTCGGATGGGGTCAGCCCCCCGAGTTCTTGGGCGACGGGACCGTGGCCTACGTGCAGGAATTGTGCGAGCAGCTCGCGCTCAAGGGTCACGCGAGCGCCTTGATGGCCGCCTCGCCGGTGCAGGTCGAGGGTGAGCCGAGATACTCCGTGTGCCACCGCATCTACCGCAACGTCGATGTCTACGCGGTGACGAACCGGTATGCCCAGGCGGAGGACCCGCATCATCCCCTGCGGGAGGTCACCAACCTCGAATGCGAGCAGACATTCCGCCGCGTGCTCGATGACGTCGCGCCCGACCTGGTGCATTTCCACAGCCTGGTCGGCCTCAGCGCGTCTCTCATGCCGATCGCCCGCGACTACGACATCCCGACCGTCGTGTCGATGCACGACTACTGGCTGATGTGCCCGAGGCGCTATCTGACCGACAGGTCGGGCAACGTGTGCACGGAGGCCGGGTGTGGGGCGAAGTGCGCGGAGTGCATCGAATACATGCCGACATGCGAGAGCGCCCAGGCGTACACCGACCGGTATGAGACGATGATGGACTGGCTCAGTGAGGCCGACATGGTGATCGCCGAGTCGGAGTTCATGCACCGGACGCTCGTCGCGCACGGCATCCCCGAGGGCAGGATCGCGGACATCAAGCCGGCCGCCAAGACCGCGGAGGCGCTCTGGGCGTGGAAGCACCGCCGCGACCACGATACGGACGGGCCGCTCGTCTTCGGGTACATCGGCGCGATCGCGAGGGGCAAGGCCCCGCACTTGCTGATCGAAGCCGCCTCGATGCTCTCGGACATCCGCGACCGCTTCCGAGTCTCGATCCAGGGCACGATAGTCGATCGGGACTACGCGCGCGAGATCGAGGATCAGGTTCTCAAACTCCGGCACCAACTCCCGGGCATCGGCCTGGAGAGCCACTACGAGCCTTCGATGCTCCACCGAATCCTCTCGGAGACCGACGTGTGCGTGGTACCGACCCTCTGGCCGGACAACGCGCCCCGGACGGCGATGGAGGCGCTCGGAGCGCGGGTGCCGGTCGTCGGATCGATGGTCGGCGGGATGCCGGAGCTCGTGAGCAACGGGGTGAACGGCCTGCTGTTCGAGCGTGGGAACGCGGAGAGCCTCGCAGTGCAGATGAGATGCATCATCGAGCATCCGGCGATGCCCAGGCACTTGCGCGTGCGGATCACCGCGCCGAGGCCGATGGCGGTCCATGCGGGGGAGATATCGGCGGTCTACGAGACGCTCGCGATCCGGGCGGCGATGCGCCGAGGCCCGGAGCAGCGGGAGTTGATCCGGAAGGCGGCGTAGTTACGGGAGCGGCGGCTTCGGGCCTTCGAGCCGGAGCCAGATGTTGCCGTCGTACGGTCCGTCATCCCGCATGTTGTACTGCTCCTGGGTCATCGATGAGACGTGCCCGTCGATCCAGAGGATGTTTCCCCTGCCGGAGTGACGAGCCGCAAACATGCGGCAACTCTAATCATTGGGCTTGAACTCACTTGGCTTGGCGGCAAAGAGGGTTCCGCCCTGGTCGACGCACGTTGCCTCAGCAATCATGACAGTAGCGTGGGGGTATGCGACTTTCCTCAAGCTGACCACCACCGGTTTCCCGCCAGGCATCCATCCCCCACATTCGCGGTTCATACCATAGTGCATTGCGGGACAGAAGCATTGCTCCTCCGCAGGAACGGCAGGGCAACAGAGGACGTTGATCATCGTGTTCGGGCTTACACGACGACTGATCTGCCTGAGATACGGTTCGAGCAACTGGGGCCAGATTGCTCCTCTTTGGTGGTCCCATGTGAACGGTGCGCCGTAGGGCACGAGGACGTCGTGCCAGTCGGCCTGGTACATCTTGCACGCCTCGCCGAGAAGCTTGAGGTTCGCCACGCACTTCGTCTGATTCGATGCCGCGTGCGCGTAGCGTGCCCATTGTATCGCCAGGTAGCCCAGCAGCGCGGCCGATACCACGACCACCAGCACGTTTCGTGTCCAGATGAATGCTCTTCCTCGGGGCATCGCGATCACATCCTCTGCTCTGTAAACGGGATAACGGTGTACAAGGTTACGGTCTATCCATAATAGCAGAAAGGGAGGCCCTGTGGGGACCTCCCTTTTCGTTGTTCTACCGATTCGTTATCCTACGGCGCGCTCAACGGATTGGTGCTCACGCCCTCGCGCGAATCCGCCGCCTGAGCGCCGCTCCGAGCATGCCGACTCCCCCGATTCCGAGCGCGAGGAGGGATTCGGCCTCCATATTCTCTACTATGGAGTTCCTGATATCTCTTGCCGCAGTGATGGAAACTTGAACGTCCTCATGCTTGCAACTTCAACCACGCCACCGTTGACTGCCAACTCCTCATAGTAGGCAGTCAGATCCACACCCGATTCCTGATCATACCGCTCACCCGGATCAATGAACACAATGGATCGGGCTCGACCTTCGTCCTGTACCAGCTTCGGGAGGGCCATACGCTCGGCGGGAGCAGTCTCTTGATCGGAGGAACGTCATAGGTCACGGAACCGAGGCTATCGAAGTAGAGCGCTATGCGCTCGCAGAGGATCGCCCTCAGCATTGCTCTCAAACCGATTGCCTTCCTCACAGGTAGTCTACTACCATTGTAGTTAGACACGCGAACATGCCTGCTTGTTCCATTGCCATGCCTGCAAGAATCGTGCCAAACAGCGCTGTTTCTGGACATGCCCGTCACAATTGGTCCTTTGCTCGCACGATCTATCGCAGGCAGATCGGGAGCTTTGGCGCGGATCATGCAGTATGATCAGTCGTGGCAATGGACAGAGCGATACCACGTCTCCTCATACTGACGGCGGCGCTCCTGGCCGTGACCGCGGGAGGGCCCGCGTGCGCGGATTGGCTCTACGACGGCTACCCGATCTACAACCGGGGGATCGCGATCGGCAAGGACCGGCCGACCGAGATGGTCGCTCAGCCGTTCAGCCTGCCGTGGGATTGCCGGATCGATCGGCTCTGCGCGGCGGTCGCCCGGGGAGCGGACCCGAACCAGGCCGGCATCCGCGTGATGCTCGCGCTGGACCCTCGAGATGTCGCAAAGACTACCCTCGCATCCTGGCGGATCTTCCCCGTCTCCGGGCCGACGCTCGCGTCCGTCTACTGGGACATCAAGCCTCTGCGTATCGACGCCGGCCGGACGTACTACCTGGTCTTCGCGCCGGGCGACTCGGAGTTCATGGGCACGGTGGCATATGCGTCGCGGGGGAATCCGGCTCTCGCCACAAATGACGGCGGGACCAACTGGTTCGACATCGCCCAGCTCGGCGTGCGCATCGGGGGGACGGTCGTGCCGGAACCTTCCGGCCTGCTGATGCTGGCGGCGGGGGTGTCGGGTGTCAGGTGTTGGGTGTTGGGGAAACGCCGGGCACGCCGAAGATCCGCTCTCCCCTAACTCCTTTCCCCTATCCCTTGCCCCTTATCCCTTGTCTCTTATCCCTTGCCCCTTACCCCTCCACGCTTTCCCCCCTCCTCCGAGAAGGAGTACGAGCACGAGTAGGAGTAAGAGTAAGAGCAAGGGAAACACCCGGAGGAGGAACACCATGTCTATACACTGGCTATTCGGACTGGCGGCGGCGATCATGCTGGCGGCCGGTTCATGCGGCGCGGATTCCATCGATATTAAGGCCCTCGGCGTGAAGGGCGACGGCAAGACCGACGATTCGGCGGCGATCCAGAAGGCGCTCGACCAATCGGCATTCCTCGGCGGCGGGACCGTCAGGCTCCCGGTCGGCAAGTACCGCCTCGACAACCCGATCCGCATCCCCCAGGGCGTGACCCTGGAGGGCGAGTGGAAGGCTCCCCACCACGCGGACCTCGACAAGGGCACCGTGATCCTCGTCTATGCAGGGAAGGGCAAGGAATCCGATCCGGCGCTGATCAGCCTCGCGCAGAGCAGCGGGGTCAAGGGACTGACGATCTTCTACCCTGAGCAACGAGTGCCCGGCACGGTGGCGTATCCGTGGACGATCCAGGGCAGCGGGATGCACTGCAGCGTCCAGGACGTAACCCTGGTCAACCCCTACAAAGGCATCGATTTCGGCACCCACGCGAACGAGCTTCACTACATCCGCAACGTCTTCGGCTGCCCGCTGAAGATGGGAGTCTTCGTGGACAAGTGCACGGACATCGGGCGGATCGAGAACGTCCACTTCAACCCTCACTACTGGATGCGCTGCGGCGCGGAGGGCGTCCCGACCTGGCCGGGGATCATCGAGTATCTCTTCAAGAACTGCACCGCGTTCGAGTTCGGCCGGAGCGACTGGGAGTACGTCCTCAATACCTTCTCCTACGGCTGCAAGATCGGGATGCGGTTCTTCGCGAGCAAAGACGGTCCGTGCAACGGCAACTTCCTCGGCAACGGGATCGACTGGGCCGAGACCGCAATCCTGATCGAGCAGACCCAGGAGCCCGGCTTGCTGTTCACGAACGGCGAGTTCGTCGGCGGCAAGGGCGCGGAGACCGAGATCGAGGTGACGTCCAGCCATACCGGCGTCGTGCAGTTCATGAACTGCTCGTTCTGGGGGCCGTCGAAGAGAATCGCCCGCATCGCCGGGGGATCGGCGAGCTTCGTCCAGTGCAACTTCGTCAACTGGGACGCGACTCTCTATGCGATCGAGGGGATCGACGGGGATCTCACGGTGCAGAATTGCCGGTTCTCGCACGGCACGAACCACGTGACGCTCGGCCCGGAGGTCAAGACGGCGGTGATCATGGGGAACACGATGACGGCGGCGCCGGTGAAGATCGACAACCGCAGCAAGGGCGACGTGCAGGTACTGGCCAACGTGAGTCGGGCGAAGTGACGGACGGCCTAATAGGCTCCACGTGATCCCAAGCGCCTCCACCGATCGCCTGAGATCGGTGTTCCGGCCTGGGACCGGTCGTCTGATGCTGTGCGGGAGGCACATCAGGCAGGGGCATCCATTCCCCTGACTAGAGTCCTGATGTGCCCCCCCAGGGACGTCCCTGTCCCCTGAAAACGAACGCGGGGCACAGATCGTCGAATCTGTGCCCCGCTGTTGTCTTTCATTACGTATTATCAGTCGGAGCGCGGCGGTTTAGTATCCAGACTTATACCGGTATTTGCAGGAGGGTCGGCCGGCAGCACAGAAGCATAGCTCTGACACCCAATCAGCGACCTGCAGGAGACACTCATGGATTCCCGAGAGCGCATTCTGACGATACTCACCGGCGGCATCCCGGACCGGATCGGCCGCGCGGACAGCATATGGGGCGAGACATTCGCACGGTGGAAGACCGAGGGCCTGCAGGAGGGCCAGGACATCGGCGAGATGTTCGGCTTCGACTTCGCCGCGATCGGCGGCCCGAATCTCAGCCTGATGCTCCCGGGCGAGGTGATCGAGGACACCGACGAGTACATAATCCAGCGCGATGCGAACGGCGTCCTGCGCAAGGACTTCAAGCGCTCGTCGGGCCACACGCCGCACTGGTTCGAGCACACCCTGAACACCGGCAAAGACTGGTACGCATACAAGGAACGCCTGATCCCGGACGAAGCGCGGCTTCCGGGCAACCTCAGGGAGGCCTACGACGCAGCACGGACGACCGGGAGGTTCGTGCACTTCACGTCGGTCGAGGCCTACGAGTCCGCCTGGCCGGCGTTCGGGCAGGTGAACATCTTCACGCTGCTGATGGACGAGCCGGAGGTCGCGCGGGACGTGTTCGAGACGTACACGGATCTGATCATCTGGGCGGCGCAGAGGTATCTGGAGACGGGCGCGGACTTCGACGGCGCGTGGTTCTACGGCGACCTCGGGTATCGGAACTCGACGCTCTTCTCACCGGCGTGCTACGAGGAGCTTCTGTGGCCGTCGCACAAGCGGATGTGCGGCTTCTTCAACGACCTCGGCAAGCCGGTGATCCTCCACTCGTGCGGGAAGATCGAATCGCTCATCCCGAAGTTCATCGAGGCGGGGTTCTCGGCGATCCAGCCGCTTGAGGCAAAGTGCGGGCAGGACGTGCGCGCGCTCAAGGAGCGTTTCGGCAGCGACATCACCTTCTTCGGCAACATCGACGTTCGCAAGCTCTCCGGCACGAAGGCGGACATCGAGGAGGAGATCAGCAGCAAGCTCCCGATCGCGATGAAGGGCGGAGGGTACATCTTCCACTCCGACCACTCGGTCCCACCGACGGTCTCGTGGGAGAACTACTGCTACGCGATGGAGCTGATCGAGAAGTACGGGAAATACTAGAGCTTAGGTTGCAGGAGGGGATTCCGATCCCCGAGTTCGTGGCGTTACGTGGCCATTCGCGGCTGGGAAGCCGCTCCTACATGTCGTGATTTGACTCATGAGCACCCGTAATGGGTGCGCCTGCAACCCCGTACGAGGATCGAGGCACGAGCCGACCGTCGCGATAGAGAGGAATGCGCGGGCGACATCCATGACGGACGCCAGCGCATTCCTCTCCATGACGGTCAGGCTCCTTCCTATCGTTCCGATGCCGAACTACGTGATCCGTATCATGCGCAGAGCTTCGTAGGATGCCTGGACCGCCAGCCTAATGCCCGAATGACCGCTGACTCAGGGTCACCTCAGCGGTCTCGGTGAAGTCTTGGGCAGACTTGCCGAGCGCTATCTTGTAAGTACCGTCCGCGATATGCCATTGTCCGGTGTCGCCATCAAAGCGCGCGAGCAGCCGGGGATCGGCTGTCAGTGTCACATTGCGTGACTCGCCGGGCTTCAGTGCTACACGCTCGAAACCGAGGAGCCGCATTCTCATTCCATCCGGCGCATCCGTGAGGTAGAGCTGCGGCACGTCCGCTCCCTCGCGCTCGCCTGTGTTCGTCACGGTGAAGGTTGCGGTGACTGTCTCGCCGCCGGTCACTCTCAGGCTGCTGTGCTCAAAGTCCGTATAGCTCAAACCATGACCGAACGAGTAGAGCGGTGTGTAGTTCTTCTGAGCGAACCATCGGTAGCCGACTTCAGCCCCTTCGTCGTAACGAATGGTAGTTGGCGTACCCCACGGTGTACCCAAACCCGGCAACTCGGGGCGCGGCGTCTGGGAGAGATCGACTGGGAAGGTGATCGGCAGCCGGCCTGAAGGGTTCACTCTGCCGGTCAGGACCTCGGCAATCGCCATGCCGCCCGCCTGGCCGGGATACCAGGCCTGTACGATCGCCCTCACCTTGTCGCGCCACGGCATAGAGACGGGGTTGCCGGTCTCCAGGACCACGATGGTGTTGGGATTCGCCGCAGCCACGGCATCGATGACCCCATCCTGTCCCCACGGCAGCGATAGGTCGGCGCTGTCAAAGCCTTCGCCTTCGACGCGGATTCCGAAGAAGATGACAAGGTCGGATCGCTTAGCGGTCAACGCAGCCTCCGCAGGCGTGTACCCGGGGTCGAAGTCGATCTGTGCCGCCGGCAGCGCCTTCTGCAGTTCCTCGAGCGGAGACGGCGCGAACAGGAAAAGATTGCGGTGTTTCCCCATGACACCCGCGCCACCGATCTTGACAACGCCGGCGAATCCGCCCACCGGCGTCACCGCGCCCGATCCGATGCCGCTGATCACCCCTTGCTGGGCATAGCCGCCGATCACGGCGATCTTGAGCGGCTTGTCGGTCGCGAGCGGCAGCGCGCCGTCGTTCTTGAGCAGCACGATTCCCTGGCGCGCGCCTTCCAGCGCGATCTCGTTGTGCCTCTCCATGTCCACGTCCGGCGCCGGGCCCCACTGGTCAACGCCTACCGCGAACAGCGAGCGGAGGATGCGGCGCACCATGTCGGAGAGGCGCTCCCTGGGGAATTTGCCCTCAGCGTAGGCATTTCGGAGATCATTGACGAACGGCTCCTTTCCCCACAATACCTTGTCAGCCTGGACACCCGACTCCTGGTCGAGACCTTTGAGCGCGAAGGTCCAATCAGGTGTCGCGCCCCAGTCGGACATCACCCACCCCTTGTAGCCCCACGCGCCCTTCAGGACTTCGTTCAGTAGGTGATGATTCCCGCCGGCGTACTCGCCGTTGATCTTATTGTAGCCCGTCATGATCGAGCCGGGCTGAGAGCGCTCGATCGCAATCTGAAACACGAGCAGGTCCGACTCGCGGTGCGCATTGGGATCGATGATCGCATCCAGCCAGTGGCGATTTGTCTCGTTGCAGTTGAGTGAGTAGTGTTTGAGTGTTGAGATGACACCCTGACTCTGGATTCCGTTGACCTGCTCGGCGACAAGCACGGCCGTATGATATGGGTCCTCGGAGAAATACTCGAAGTTCCGGCCGTTGCGTGGATCGCGCATCAGATTGCATCCGCCGGCGAGCTGAACGTTGAACCCCCGGATGCGCGCTTCTTTGGCGATCGCTTCACCCCCCTCGCGCGCGAGTCTCGGGTTGAAGCTCGATCCGAGCGCGATCAATGATGGAAACGCCGTGGCGCCCTTATCGTCCGGCCGATAGCCGGGATTGGTGACGCCCATGCTGGCGTCGCTGCTCTGAATCGCCGGAATGCCCAGCCGCGGAATACCGGGCGTATAGCCCGCGCTCATGTTCTTGAGGTCTTCGGGAATGCGCGGGTCGCGGCCCCCCGTGATGCTTCCCGGCACATAGCCCATGATGCTGATGATGAGCGAGAACCTCTCGTCGTCGGTCATCTGGTGCTCGATCTCGATGGCCCTAGCCTCGGCGGACAGCGAGGCAGCTTCCATTTCGGTGAGTTCTTCTGTTTCCTCCAGCACTTCCGTGTCGGTGTCTACATATCTCTCCATAACGGTCATCCTCCTGTTTATCATTCCGTGTGGAATCACGTAATCTGAATCATGCGTAGAGCTTCGTAGGATGCTTGGACCGCCAGCGCGACCTGAAGCACTCCCAGGACTGAATTCACGATAGCAAGCGCCGAGATGACCAGAGAATTCTTCAGGATGCGGTCGGAGTACAGCATCGCCAGAAGATCGAGCACGAGCACCAAGGCCGTCACCGCTGCAATCTCCAGCAGGAAATCCCGGCGCAGTACCACCAACAGGATTACCACGGCGACAGCCCACGGCGTGACGATGGTCGGGAATGCGAGAGGCGAAAACGCCAGGTCTGACGCGCTGGGCGGGGGTGTTGCGCCGGATTCCGGCTTCTCGCCTTTGGGCTTTTTCGGCTCGAACTCTTCCATGACCGTCCTGAGGGCCACCAGGAACAAGATGATACCTCCCGCCAACTGGAGCGCACCGGGCGAGATCTCCCATTCGCGCAGGGTATTCACGCCGATAGTGGCCGCCGCGATCAGGCCGACCGCCGCAATGAGGATGCCCCTGAACGCGAGCTGTCTCTTGAAGGCGGGATCACGCCCGTGCGTCATGGCCGCGAACGGGCCGATTACCTGAGACGGCCCCAGTACCACGAGCAGGAACGTCAAGACTCTACCGACGGAAAAGGGAGGAGCCTGGGGCAGAGCTGCGCCATCCGGGGCTCCCTGCTGCGCGAAAGCCATCGTCGCCGAGACGGAGAGTAGTACCGTCCCGGCGATCACTACCGCCTTGCCCGACTTCCGATCCGGTGGCCGAGCATCGCGAAACGTCGCATCCGTGTTCAGCATCCTGCTAGTCCTTTCCGGCTTCGAGACGATCAGAAACGAAACCTCAGGCGCAGTCCTCCGACAAAAGCATCGTCGGCATCTCCGATCGCCGGGTCCACGAATTGGAGATCCACGGCCAGACGAGCATCAGGAGAGAGAGCGTAATCGTAGAAGAACTCGAAACCCTGCTCGTCCTTGAGCTCCACCAAGGGGCTGAGCGCGCTCTGAAGCTCATCGCTGAAGTTGCAGTTGAAGTAACCCAGGCCGAATGTATCGTCGGGCCGCGAGGTGAAGAGTCCTTTGCCTCCGATACCGCCTGAGAAGAACTTCTGGAAGGGATTCGGATTGCCATCGCTTATCCCGATTCTCCCGAAGATACCCCATCCGTCGCCCGCGCCCGGCTTGCTCTCGCGCAAGAAGTGGGCAAGCACCAGGTTGGCGTTCCAGATGTTATCCTTGACTCCGGTCTGCACTTCAGGAGGCAGCAGTATCTCCCGTAGGTCCAGGCTGTCCACCGTGCTGAAGTTGCCGGTGAGCGTGGCACTGCTGGTGCGCCCCCGAACCAGGCCGCCGATTTTCGCGCTCACGGAGACGGACACGCCATCGCTGAACAGGCGGTCCGGCCAATAGTCATCAGTACGGTCGTGCGGGTCGTAGACCATGAAAGTCCAGCCGACCTTCGGGGTGGGGACACTCAGAATAGCGCCCATGATGACCGGAGGCGTTACACCGCTTGGCGGCGCGGAAAAAGCCAGGTTCAAGAAACGAGTGACTCCCCGCCACCGTAGAACGGGTCGTTTGCGAGCAGATCCAGGGTATTGATCTTGCCGATGATGAGACTCTTGTTACCGCTGAGCTTCTGCAGTAGCGAGATCTCCGTGAGTTCCGGCGTATCGTCGCCGCTGGTCGGAAGGAGCATGCCGACGTTGGTCGACAGCAACGCGCCGTCGAGGTTGGAAGGCAGACTGCCGTATCGGTATTCCCCGTGGAAGCGGAGGACACCCTCTTTCCACCAGCCGAGCTTTTCGGCGTCGAGAGTGGTGTAACTATCCAACCGGCCGCCGTACTCCCACTCCTTGTCGCCGGTTCCGGACATGAGGCCCTGGTAGTAGTTGGTCCAATCGAACCTGGTGGTGATGCCACGCTCCGCCAGGGTGACACGATCGCCTGAGTCCGAGGCGGCCCGGACCTCCGTCGCTACGCCTGAGGGTCCCTGCTGCGCGAATAGCGGCAGGGCGGCCGCAACCAATACGGCGCCGGCGATCACAAACGTCCACCAGAGTGTGCCCGGCGCGCGTGCTCTACGCGGAGTCGTGTCGCTTTGTGGCTCCATGAGGAACTCCACCGGGGGTTCACGCTGTCTGTGACCCTGCCCGATACGCGATGTACCCTGCACATGACCGCACGAAACTCGTATGACATGGATCGCGGATTAGTTGCTCAGTCTCACCCATGAGAGGAGGTTGGGCGCGACTTGGAGGGACAGGGGCAATCAGTACACCGGCACGAATCCGCACTTGGAGCCGGATGTGAGGAGAACGCCGCCGTCGTCCGGGCGGTACTCGATCTTGACGCCGAGCGCCTGGCCGACAAACCGCAGGGGAACGTAGACCCGCCCTCCGATCATCTGCGGTGGTGCGTCGAGGCTCACTGACTTGCCGCCGACCTTCGCTCGCCGGCTGCCGACAGCAACCTCGAGGCTGCGCGAGCCGCTCGACGCTGAGACGGAGCGCGCCTTCTCGTTCCACTTCACCTTCGCTCCGAGCCACTGGAAGATCCCTCGCATCGGGACGAGCACGCGGCCGGACGAGCGGACCGGTGGGGCGTCGAGCCTCACCATTTCGCACATGCCGGACGAGGATTTCGGCTTCGATGCGGCGAGAGAAGCGCCCTTGAGGAGCTTGTCGATCGCAGCCCGGACCTCCTTCTCCGGCGCCTGGCCGATGAAGGTGCGGGCGATCATTCCGTTCTTGCCGATCAGCGTCAGGACCGGCAGGCCGGGAACGCGGTAGCTCCTGGATACCTTGCCGTAGGGATCGTGCAGGGTGCGCAGCCTGTATCCCCGCTCGCGCAGGTACTTGTCCGCCAACTGCGAGAGCTGAGCATTCATGCCGAGGACGACCGCGCCCCGGCGCCCGTAGTCAGCATTGAGCTTCTCGACGATGGGGAACAACTTGGCGCAGGTCGGGCAGTAGGTTGCCCAGAAGTAGATGACTACGACCTTGCCTCGGAGGCTGCTGAGGGATTGCCTGACGCCATGCTGGTCGGCGAGCGTGAAGTCGGGAGCCTTGCGTTCGGCGGAGCAGGATGCGCCTGCTGAGAGGAGCGCGCACAGGGCGATGAGACTGAGGATACCGCGTCTGACGGTGCTTCCTTTCATCGTCCCCCACCCCACGGGGCGAAGCATTGGCAACTGACTCCGGGGGTCGGTGTGGTCCGACGGGCCAATGCTTAGCCCCTACCGATCACTACCGATCACGCCGCGGGCTTGAGGCACTGGTCGCGATAGAACCGCGCCGCGACGAATGCCAGCGCTCCGGGATACTCCGCGCCGGTGTCCGTCGCGATCTGTCGCCCATGCCGCTCCATCATCTCAACCAGCTTGCCGAGCGTCTCCGCCATCTCCCGCCGCTCCGACTTCGGGATCGTCGCGTTCAGCTCCTCGACCAACGCCGGATCGAGGTCCCTGCGCACCACTCCCCAGACGATGAACGACATGTCCGTCACCTCGTCCGGGTGGTTCCACAGCCAGAGCACCTGTGCGAGCGTGCCTCTGATCGCGTTGAGCATGCCGGCCGCGTACCAGTATTCTTCCCGTTTCACGAATCTTACAGCGGAGTAGACGCAGATCCAGAAGAAGATCATCTTCCAGTACACGGTATCGCCGACGGGCGGCGCGAGGCTGTCCTCCGGCGAGACGACTATCCGCGGCTGATCGAGGAGGCCGTCGCGGTCGAAGATCGGCCGGACGGGATCGGATGGAGGAATGCTCGTCACGCGGGAGGCGCGATAGACCTTGACGTCGAGGAAGTTGCAGTCGGCGTAGAACGCGGTGAAGCCGGCGCCGTTGATGTCCTTCGGGCTGTCCCAGGCAACCACGCACTGACCGTACCCACAGGCGAGGTCGCGCACGCTCTGGAAGCCGTAGTGGAACTGCTCGTCGTCCACGGCGACTGCGAGGTCGATGTCGGAGTAATGATCGCTTGTGCCCTTAGCGAACGAGCCTCGGAGCCAACAGGCCTGTATCCGCTCATCCTGAGCGAACGCGTCGGCGAGGTGGTTTATGAGGTGCGATTGAGGCTCGGGGCCCTCAATGTGAGAGACTTCCAATCTGTACCACTTCTTGCGCGCCGCTGAACGGCACTGGCGGCATTATTCGGTGGAATCCTTCCTCCGCCGGATCGGGAATCCGGGCGCCGCTACTCTATAGGTTATTCCACATCCGGGGAATTCCCTCCTCAGGAGACTGCAGACGGCAGGGGGCGATCCGGCGCCGGCGATGCACCCGCATAGGGAACGGGCGCTGTCCCGTTCCGGGGGTCGTAGGTCTCCGGCGACGGAACGCGACGGCGGGCGTTCCCTACATGACATACCCGAGGGACTTGATGGCATCCACCTGTCCACCGTCGGGATTGGCGACGTCTCAAAGCACCCTGACCAGCTTGAGGGAGAGGCGGTTTCGGGAGGTCAGGGAGTTGGGGTCGCCGTAGAGGATGAAGATGTCCGTGCCGAAGCGCACTTGCTGGCGGTATGTGAGGAACAGATTCGACTTACCCTCCTGATGCCGGTAACCGAGGCCGATGCCCCGCTCGGAGGTGATGTCGTACGCCACGGAGCAGACGATCTGGTCGCGCGAGACGTCCTCCTCGCCGGAGTCGGGCGCGTAGTTCATCCGCAGATGCTCGGTGCTGATGTGGGCCGAGAGCCGCTCGGAAAGCCTGAAGCCCTGGTTGAACGTGAAGAACCCGTAGTCGGCGCTGTCCTGTCTGCCCCAACGATAGCCGAAGCTGCCGCTCCTGTAGAGATCGTCGTTCCTCCACCAACAGCCGAAACCGGTGGTGTGGTTCCGGTCGGGCGGCCTGATCTGGTTGTCGATCCTGAAGTCGAAGCCGGTGTGGTTTCGGAACGACACGTAGCCGCTCAGCCAGTGACCCTTGTCGAACAATCCACCGCCGTACTTGCCTGCATAGCTGCCTCCGTAGTCGCAGCCGTATCCCAGCAGCGACCCGGAATCGAACCTGTCGTAGAAGCTGGACTGCCACCACATACCGCGTCTGCCCGGGTCGTTGATGTACCCCACGGGCGACGAGAAGTCGGGCGAAATGTCATCATAGCCGAACGCGTAGCCGAGCCGCCTCTGCGCGCCCCAGTTGCTGTAGTAGATGTTGAGGTACGACCCATCGCCATATTCATGCGTTCGGTCGAAGCTGCGCCGATATCCCAGTCCCATGCTGTAACGGCGCGCCTGGTCTCCGTGAGTGATCTCCAACTTCGCCATGCGGGTGTCCTCGCCGAAGCCGTCGTAGTTGAACAGATCGCCGCCGATACTCCATCGGTTATTCGGCTCCCAGCGATACGTCAGGTAGTTCGAGCTGAAGTCGCCCATGTCCGCGAAGGAGAGCACGCCGAACTTGTGGACGCCGACCTTGCCGAATACCTTGCCGCCTATGTCGATGCTCTCGATGGAGTGCGGGTAGAACAGCACGCTGTCGCCGAAGTAGCTCGAACCCTCCGCGAAGAACGGCCGGCGGTCCTGGATGTACCGCGGGTTGTACGAGAAATCGACGCTGTCTACGGCCTGCTCGATCGTCTTGAAGTCCGGACGGATGGTCAGCGCGGTAACGACGTTGTTGTCGAAGGTGCGCTTGATGTCCAGGCCGCTGGTGATCCTGCCGACGCCTCCCACCTCGACCAGCGAGAACGGCATGTAGACGAAATCGCGCTTGATCGTGGGAGTGACCAGGCCGACCCAGTCGATCATCAGGTCGGCGCTCCAGTTCTCGCCCATATTGGGATATCGGACGAACTCATTGTCGTGCGGGATGTTGCGCTCGAAGGCGAGCCCCAGGGTGGTCTGGCCCTTGGGATAGCGCAGGATGTTGAAGGGGATCTCGATCTCCGCCGTCGTACCTCCGGCACGCCGCGCGCCAATCGCCCCGCCATTCGACCTTCAGGGCGCTTCCTCCGGGGATATACTCATACTGCGTGCCCCGACAGTTCACCCCGAACTCGTAGCAGGAGCTATGATCGTGCAGGCAGTCGATGTTGACGACGCTATCGTCCGACCAGATGCTACCGTTCCGCTTGATCTGCTGGGCGCGGATCATTTTCGGCTCGGTGTCCTTGCAGTCGAATGCGAAGTAGAGCTTCTCGGGATCCCAGCAGCACCAGGCGATCGTCCTCTGCCTCGGGACTTTGCCTCGGTACGTGAAACCGTCGACCTTCGATGCGATCGTCCAGGCGTGATCGTCGAGCAGGCCGTCGATCTGCGGTGGGGGATTGACCTTGACCGCCCGGATGACCTCAGGCTTGTCGGCAGGCGCGACAGTGGTCCCGGGCTCGGCTGAGAGCGCCGGTCCGACGATCGCCAACACCGAGGCAGGATATGCCGATGTATATATCCTCGCAGGTTTCACTAACCTAAAGATCCAAAAAGCCGGCGAAAGGTTTCAGCAAGTTCGGCTCGACCTTCCGCCGGCTGGATTTCACTGCTATATATGATGCATCAGGGACCCAAGAAGGTCCAACGACCGGAACCGGATGCTTCGGAAGCAAGACGAAGCGGCGCTACCGAAGCCCCTCGGATATCCACGTAGGGAACGCCCGCCGTCGCGTTCCGCTCTGGTGGATACCTACAGCCAACGGAACGGGACAGCGCCCGTTCCATACGCTGATGCATCGGCAGCGCCATTGCATTCCGCTACCGACGCATCCGGGTGGTGCGATCGGCGCAGGCGCCTGAAAGCATCCATCGCGGCGCCGATCGCCTCCACACTGTACTCTATCGACTCAGACCTGGCCAGTTGCTCAAGAGCATCGAAGATACCGGTCCCAGAGATGCTGCAGGCGGCTGACAGCGTCCGGATCGCCCTCGGTGCACTCTCTGATGATGATATCGGCCATGCTTCTACCGTCCCGGCGACATCAGCCTCATCAGGCACGCGGCGAAGAACTCGTGGCCGAGGTCGTCGGGGTGGTTGATGCCGTTCGCGTTCAGCGTCATGTACGGGATGCCGATCGTGCGCAGGTTCGCCCAGATGTTGTTCGCATCGGCGAGCGCGACCTTGTTGTCGGCGGCCGCCTTCCTCAGCGCCGGGATGAAGACCGGGTAGTTGCCCATCCACTGGGGCATGATGCTGTGAGGCGTGATGATGATGAACTCGACCTTCGGGTTCCTGGCCCGGGCCTTGCCGATGAACTCGGCGTAGTTGGCGGCGATCCTATCCGCGGGGAGGCCGAAATCGTTGACGAACTCGACGGTGATCAGGTCGGGGTTCAGGTCGAGCACTTCCTTCTCGTAGCCCGCGCGCCGGGAGTCGGTGCTCGATCCGCCGATGCCCGCGTTGATCAGGTTGATCTCGGCTTTCGGATACGCCTTCTTCAGGCGCTGACGGAAAAGCTCGACGTATTGCTTATCGGGCGAACTCGGGGAGCCGCCGGCCGTGACGCTGTCGCCCCAGCAGACGATGGTGACCGGCTTCCCGGCCGCAAGCAGGCCGAGCGTGTTGGAGAGATACTCCCGTCCGCTCGCCTTGATGAAGCTCCGCCAGGTGATGTCCTTCTCAGGCATCGGGAGGATGTTGGCCGCCTCGATCCGTTCGGTGCGGTACGGGATGTAGATGGTCGCCAGCACGGCGCATCCGGCATCGGCTCTCGGCGCGCGGGCGCATACCGGGACGGCCTTACCGGTCTTGATGGAAACCTTGCCGTCTCTCGAGGCCTGAACGATGTCTATGCGCTCGAGGTAGACGGCGTAGTCGATGCCGACCTGCTGCGTGGAACCGATCGAGCCGTTCGGGAGCCGGCATATGCCGCCCCAGTCCCGCTCCAGGAAGTAGTCGGTCCCCTCACGGTAGACCGTTCCGCCTGAGTAGACCTTGACCGAATCGGGATCGATGGCGAGGGGCAGACGAGTGCCCACATCCACCGGGCCGAGGGTCTTCTTCAACGCGGTGCCTATGTGCCAGGTACCGGGCTGCTGGTCGCTCAGGACATGAACCTCGTTCTCAACCACGACCTTGTCGGCCGGCGTGACCGTCAGCTCAACGATGGACGGGACCTCGATGGTCTTCCCCCGCACGACGTACTTCCCGGCCTCGACCCTGACGCCCATTCCGGGCTTGTCGAGCGGGAGCACGGCCGCGTATGAGGCGCTTGCACAGAGCGCGATCAGCGCCAGAGTGATCAGAATGCCTGTGTGTGATGTCATGGTGTTTCCTTTCGACGTATGGAAGTGCGGGGGTATGGGAGTGTAGGAGAGACCGGACGCCCATTCCCCCATATTCCGAGCCTATCGTATTCCCGGGCTGTCCCTGCGCCTCCCGACGTAGATGTAGGTCGTCGCGGCGTAGAAGTACTCGCCCCTCTCCGCCAGCGCCCGGATATCGCTTATGAAGCGGTCGTAGTCCTCATGTGAGACCATCCCTCGCCTGACGAGCGCCTCCATGTCGTTGATGGGGCCGTATCCGGCATGCCCCGGGGCGAACTCCGTGGAGGTGACTACGTAGGGACAGACCTGCCCTTCGAAGAGCCCGCTGCGGGCGAACGTCCGCCAGAGCCGACGGCCCATCCAGGAATCGACGTCGGCCATCCACTTCTGCCGCCAGTCGCCGAAAGTGTGGATCATCCGGCGCACGAGTTCCTTGTCCGTGCCGTCTATGACCTGCGAGTCCCAGTCCCAGTGGACGAAGACGACCTGCCCGCCGGGCCTCAGCACGCGGTGGACCTCGCGGATCAGCGCATCCTTGTCGGGGATGCACTCCAGCATGTCGCGGGAGTAGACGAGGTCGAACTCCCCATCTGCGAACGGCAGAGGCCGGGAGGCATCGGCCAGGATCAGCTCGCACCGGCGGTCATCGCCGACCTCGGATTTCGCGGCCTCGATCGCCTCCTCCGACCCGTCGAGCCCGACGAGCCGCGCGTCAGGGCCGAGCATCTCTCCGATCCGGTGGAGGTCGTACCCCTTGCCGCACCCGAGGTCGAGCACCGATCGTACGCCATCGAGATCGATCAGGGAGTATGCGTATTCCCGCATCATGAGACTAGCGTAAGGCGTGGTCATTTCCCGGTCTCCTTGAGGCATTGGCGCACTCACACCGCTATGTTCTCTGCGAGGAGAGCGAATCCTGCGGGCTGACAAACCGGTATAATCACTAGCTAGCTAAGTTATCAGTTTGGCACAGATATTGCAGAGGTTTAAATCTGAATGGGTTGACATCAGACAGTCAGCACCCTATACTAACTCATCAGTAACAAACCTGCAGTGACCGCCGAAATTCCATCCCCAGATCGTGGCCGATGTATGGAATTACCCGATTGGTACTGGAGGAGGGCTATATGACAAGTTTATCGCTGTTCTTTGGGCTGCTGATGACCGTCAGCAGCTTTTCACCGACACCGGCCACCGATGTGACCCCTGACATGGCTATCGCACCGGTTGCGATGACGATGCCGGCCGCCACCGACGTTCCTGCCGATTTCGGGTATTCCGCTGTCCGATCGAGCGGCTTGATTATGTCCAAAGAGGAACTGCAGTTCGTTGCGCTCGTCAACAAGGAACGCGCTGCTCGCGGACTCAACCAACTGACTATCGACCCGACGCTGGTGAAAGTGGCTCGGGCGCACAGCAAGGAGATGGGCGACAAGGGTTACTTCTCGCATACGTCTCCGACCGCCGGCCAGACATCGCCACTCGATCGCTATCTGGCGATGGCTCCGAGGCCCTCGTGGGCGCTGATCGGCGAGAACCTGTTCTACTGCTCGATCGTTACCGTGGAACGCGGTCACAACGCTTTGATGAACAGTGAGGGTCACAGGGCGAACATCCTCGAGCCGAGGTACGAGAACATCGGCGTCGGGGAGTATCGAGCGCCCAACGGCCGCTACTACGTGACTCAGATGTTCCTGGTCAAGACGGACTAAGTGGAAGACATAGTTTAGGTCCCGGGCACCGGGGTATGGGGGCGAAGCTTGCCCTCATACCCCGGTGTTCTTTGTGTCTCATACTCGTCCATCCGGGCAAAGCATTGGCGTCGGGTCCGAGACCTGGATGCAGTCCCACGGGCCAATGCTTTGCCCCTACATGGGCGGCTTGACGACGCTCCTACGGGGTGGCTACAATGGGCCGGCAGCCAACGGATGGGATCGGCTGAGCCCGAACGGCGGCTGTAGGGGCTAAGCATCAGCCCATGGCGCAAGAACCAACTGCCAGACCTAGTCGCCAATGCTTCGCCCGATCGACTACGATCACGATTAGGAGTACGAGTATGAGACTGAAGGAAGAGCTTCTGAAGCGGTATCCCGGCAATCCGATCCTGACACACGCGGACCTGCCCTACCATATCAACGCTATCTACAACTGCGGGGCGACGAAGTTCGGCGACAAGTACGTCCTCATCCCCCGGGTGGAGGACGGCCGGCGTGACAACCACCTGCACGTCGCCATGAGCGATGACGGCATCCACTTCACCGTCAACCCTGAGCCGATCGAGATCCCCGGCACGCCGGAGCAGTTGATCTGGGAGAAGCACCGCTACGACCCGCGCGTGACTCATCTCGAGGGCGCGTACTACATCGCCTACTGCGCGCAGACGATGCAGGAGACGGTCCGCATCGGACTCTGCCGCACCACCGACTTCCAAACCTTCGAGCGCATGTCGCACATCACTCAGCCGTGGAGCCGGAACTGCGCGCTCTTCCCTGAGAAGATCGGGGGCCGGTACGCGCGCCTCGAGCGCCCGATGAGCGGGAACGACGCGATGACGTTCATCGCATACTCGCCGGACCTCGTCCACTGGGGCGATTGGCAGCCGATCAACCTGCAGATCGAGACCTGGATGCGCGAGAAGTGGGGCATCGGCCCGACGCCGATCAAGACCGACAAGGGCTGGCTGCAGATCATCCACGGCGTGTGGTTCGCCTGCAACGTGGTCTACCGGCTCGGCGCGGTGCTACTCGACCTGGAGGACCCGACACAGGTGATCGGCCAGTGCCCGGAGTTCATCCTGACGCCGAGGGAGTGCTACGAGCGGTGCGGCGAGGTGCCGAATGTCGTCTTCTCGAACGGCGCGATCCTTGAGCCGGACGGTGAGTTGAAGGTCTACTACGGCGCGGCGGATACCTGCATCGGCCTGGCGACCTGCCGGGTGGACGATCTGATCGAGGCGTGTCTGGATGGCATCAAGCCCCCGAGGATTGTGTCGTACTGAGCGGTTCTGCGCTTGAGACTGGAGGGAATCCGAGATGCTGCGGCCCGAACTGATACTCGTGTGCTCGACAGTGATCGCATGCCTTTCGCTCCAGGTGTGGGCTGCCGCACCGAGCCGGGAAGAGATGGACAGGCGCGACGCATGGGTCAACGACAGCTTACGGAGACCCGATCAGAACACGCCGCCGTTCTCGTTCGTCTATGGCGGCAGGCACTCCGATGAGCTGCTCGGCGGTTGGAAGTACACGACTGCGACGAAGAAGCTGGACGACAAACGGACCCGGCGGACCCATACGTATCTCGATCCGGAGACGCGCCTCGAGGTGCGCGCGGAGGTAGTGCAGTACAGCGACTATCCCACCGTCGAATGGACCGTGTACTTCAGAAATACGGGGCAGAAGGACACCCCCATCCTGGAGGATCTGCGCGCGCTGGACATGGCGCTGTCACGGGGTGAGGAGGGTGAGTTCATCCTCCACCATGCGATCGGATCTCCCATGTCCGAGACCGATTTCAAGCCCCTGTTGAGCGTTCTCGGGCCGAGCGCGAAGAAACGGGTCACCGCAGGAGGCGGGAGGCCGACAGACACCGATCTCTGCTTCTTCAACGTGGAGATACCCGACCGGCAGGGGCTGATCATAGGACTCGGCTGGCCTGGGCAGTGGGCGGCGGATTTCGTGCGTGACGCGGACTCCGGTCTTCGAGTGGCAGCCGGGCAGGAGTTGACGCACCTCAGACTGTATCCGGGCGAGGAGGTCCGTACGCCGCTCGTCGTGCTCCAGTTCTGGGAGGGCGGCGACTGGATCAGGGCACAGAACGTCTGGCGGCGATGGATGATCGCGCACAACATGCCCCGCCCCGGCGGAAAGAGCATGCGGGCCGAATTCGGGGGATGCAGCGGAAACCCGCTGCCGAACGCGGCCGAGGAGATCGGCCAGGTGGAGGGCATGCTGAAGGATGGGGTCAAGCTCGATCACTGGATCATCGACGCCGGCTGGTATGTCAACAGGGGCGAATGGACGGACACCGGGACGTGGGAGGTCGACCGCAAGAGGTTTCCCGACGGCCTGAAGGCGGTCGCCGACTGCATCCACAAGAGCGGCGGGGACTTCATCGTGTGGTTCGAGCCCGAGAGGGTGAACGCAGGCACCTGGCTGGCGGAGAACCACCCGGAGTGGGTGCTCGGCGGCAAAGATGGAGGACTGCTGAACCTCGGCAACCCCGAGGCCCGGAAATGGATCACGGAGCGAGTCGACAGCATACTGGTGAACGAAAGGATAGATCATTACCGCGGCGACTTCAACATCTCTCCGCTCGGTTTCTGGCGAGGCAACGACGCTGACGACCGTCAGGGCATCACCGAGAGCTTCTACGTTCGGGGGTTCCTGGCATTCTGGGACGAGCTGCTTCGCCGTCACCCGAATATGTACATCGACACCTGTGCCAGCGGCGGTCGGAGGAATGACCTCGAGACGCTCCGGCGCTCGGTCCCGCTGCTGAGGAGCGACTGGGCGGTGGCACATTTCGACAAGCCGGGAGCGATCGGCCAGCAGTGCCAGACCTACGGCATCTCGCTCTGGATCCCTTTCCACGGCACCGGCGCTCCTAACGGCGATCTCTACGTGATGCGCAGCGCCTACGCTCCCGCATACCGGATAGGCTACGACCCGGGTGACCCCGATCGGGACGTCAAGGCCTTCCGCCAGGCCGTCGACGAGATCAGACAGATCGGTCCCTATCTGTTGGGCGACTTCTACCCTCTGACGGCATACAGCGTGGATTCGGACACCTGGATCGCCTGGCAGTACGACTCGCCGGAGATTGGAGGCGGAGTCATCCAGGCATTTCGCAGGGATGAGAGCCCTGTCGCATCCATGAGCCTGAGACTGCGAGGACTCGATCCGACTGCGCGCTACCAGGTGACGAATCCGGATGATCATACGGTTCGGAAGGTAAGCGGCCGATCGCTCCTGCGTGACGGCCTGAAGGTAGAGATATCCAACGCGCCCGGCTCCGCAGTGATCACATACAAGAGAGCCGAGTGAGGCGCAGGGAATCCGCCCGCCGAAGATCGTGTCGTACTGCAGTTCGATGCTCGATGTTGGA
>Ga0116193_1000296_pt1 | contig 48909 bp, 35 predicted proteins | sample AD_UKC115_MetaG_FD_89892 | JGI IMG/M metagenome (GOLD analysis project Ga0116193, IMG submission 89892) | Active sludge microbial communities of municipal wastewater-treating anaerobic digesters from Hong Kong - AD_UKC115_MetaG | ecosystem: Engineered > Bioreactor > Anaerobic > Digestate... | reverse complement strand
GGTCTGATTATTTCGGTTATATTGAACAGAAAATCACACCAATTTAACTGCTTCGAAAAACAGTGTAGAATACAACTTCTTTTTTCAGATTCAGAATTCTATGTTGTTATTATGGTTTTGCACGAAGTGCAAAACCATAATAACAACATATTCTCTTTATTTATTCGGAAAGTCAATCCATATTTTGAATTGTTGAATTATTAACCTTATTATAGCAATTTCAATATAGTAAATTCAAGCCAACCAACAATTCGAAATTCGAAAAAATCTTACATGAAAAGAGAAAAAATACTACAGCAAGATTTCTTTTCCATTTCTCGAACCGCTGAATTTAGGTAATTATCTTTTGTATGTGAAAACTTCATATAATAGAAATGAAATGAAAAAAGGGTTATCAAGAAGTCAGGATTAATTGACGGGTGAACCTATTTAGGGATATTGTTCAAAGCCCATAACAAGAGAACGAGAAAATTTTCTTTAGTACCTGGTGGCATATCAATGAAAATGGAATCAATGGTGATGAGAAAATGTAAGATCGCTCCCAATGATTCGAAAAATGAATTGATTTTCAGAAATCGAGAAAATTTGATTTCTGAAATCGAAAGATTTGTTCGGAATCAGGATGTGCTTCAATCATTTAAGAAAGTTCGCCGGGAACAGTTTGTCCCGCCAAATGTGCGGGACGATGCATATTGTGATTGCGCTTTACCGATTGGTTTTGCCCAAACGATATCTCAACCATCGTTGGTTGTTCAAATGATTGACCTTCTGGATTTACAACCCGGCAAAAAAGTCCTTGAAATTGGAACCGGTTCCGGTTATCAAACTGCATTGCTTGCCGAATTAGCATATATTGAGATTTTCTCTATAGAGATCATCCCGGAATTATATAAACAGTCTTCAACACTTCTGCATGCGCTTGGCTACAAAAATATCCATTTAAAACTTGGAGATGGATATTTCGGATGGTCAGAATATGCACGGTTTGATGCAATCATTGTTGCAGCAGCACCTGATCATATTCCTCCTGCATTGGTTCAGCAGCTTAAGGAAGGTGGTATTATGCTGATTCCCGTAGGAGCTCCAGAGCAATATCAAATATTATGGAAAATTGTCAAAGAAAAAGGGCAGATCAAAATGAAGAATGCAGGCAGCGTTATTTTTGTTCCATTTACTGGAAAAGGGGTTCGGGATCAATCTGAAGTTGAAATCGAATGAATCACCGCGGTACATCTTATTAAGTGAGATACGAGGTGGAAAAATTGCTGTCTTTCCTTATAATATAGCGTATATTTTGATTTGAGAACTAAAATAATCCTGTCAATCGACTTCCTTTGGTTGAATCCCAAGACTTGAAAAAACATCTTGCGCTGCAGCGATCAACTCGGGATTTTCGCTGATATCTAAAACTTTCTGAAAATCTGTTATAGCGGATTCCTTTTTGCCGGTGTTATATCGAGCTACACCTCTATTAAAATAGGAAAGGTCAGTATTACTTCCCAGATCGAGCGCTTTGTCAAATAACGGGATCGCCTCTTCATATCTTTTCAACTGAACATTGGCCAACCCTTTCTGATAATATGCCTCACCGAAAACAGGATCCAGGCGAATAGCTTCATCGAAGTAATCTATTGCATCCTGATATTGCATTTTTGCGATGAAACATCGGCCGATCCAGTTCAAAGTGATTGGATTTTCGCCTTGCACCTCTGCAAATTTTTTCCAATCAAGGATCGCCAGATCAAAATCTTTCAACAGAAAATATGCCTGGGCACGGTAATCGTACACCTGGGGATAATCCGATGAATTCTTGAGAACGGTGGTTAATTGATCTGTTGCTTTTTGCGGCTCATTTGTCTGAATGTAAATCAGTGAACTGTTGATCAGAGCAAGCAAATATTGCGGATTGAGTGTAATCGCCTTTTGAAAATCCTCTTGGGCCAGGTCATACTGCCCGGAATCCATATATGTGATACCGCGATTATTGAAAACATCCACAGAAATCCCATTCAATTGAATGCTTTCTGTATAATCTTCTATGGCAGCGCTGTAGTTACTTTGCAGACGGTAAGTATTGCCGCGTTGGAAATAAAGATTTGGATTCTCGGGGTCAAGATCGATAGCCTGATCGAAAGCCGCCAATGCATTGGTTATTTCATTTTGTCGGAGATAACATAATCCCAAATCAGCCAAAACCTCAGGTTGATCCGGTGTTAACCGATTGGCTATTTCCAGGTCTGACATAGCATCCTCAATGCTGTCTAATTGAATCATTGCTTTTGCCCGTAACGCATAAAGACTTCCTTGTTCCGGATCGTTGCTGATGGCTGTACTCCATGATTCAGCAGCTTTTTTATATTCGGAAAGATTGAAAAAAGCTTTCCCCCTGTTCACATTCAATTCTGTTGTTTCTCCGGATAAGTATGAAATTTGATCCCAATCAAGAAGCGCTTCGTGATATTTTCCGGAATCATAATTTGCCTGAGCTCGCATTAGAAGCGCCGGAAGATTTTGCGGATCATTTTTGATGGCAATATTCAATGCCTGGATCGCAGGCTCGTAATTTTTCAACCTGTAATTTGCTTCAGCCTTCCCCATAAGCGCTTCTGTCTGGTCAGAATTTGATTGTAGAACTTTGTCAAAAAAGGAGATGGAATCCGAATACTGTTGTGATTGCAATGCAATTTGACCGCTTAATAAATAATAATCAAGGTTATCCGGCTGCAGTTTATTCAGGGATTTTAAATCCGCTTGTGCTGATGCAACATCAGAAAGCGATAAATAAGTCTGAGCTCGGAAGAGGTATACCTCTGCCGAATCAGGATACAATTGGATGATTTGATTGAAATCAGCCAAAGCATTCGAAAAATCGCCTTGGTTGAAAAAGTAGTTGCCCCGGTTTAATAAGGCTTCTTTTAAAGTCGGGATCATCTCCAATGCCCGGTTATAGAATTCCAGCGCTTTTTCCGGATCTTCTTGTGTCAGGACAATATTCCCTTGTTCTGAAAGCTTCTGCGCAGATTTGTACGGAGATACCGATCTGCCGACATTTCCAAAAAGCGTCAATAACATGGCAAAGATCAGATAAGTGGATATAACTGTGAGTAACCGAGTTTTTTTATACATTGATCGCATCTGTTTTCAGCAATTCTTAACAGGGAGAGAATTATTTATTCTTTTAAAGACTAGTTCTTTTTATAAATTTCTTTTTTTCTGATATACGTTGATGAAAAAATTCGAATTGGAATGAAATAATTCAGAACAATAATGTCAGAAGAAAACCATCAATAATCTAGAAATTGTACAAAATGAATGTTTTCTTATTCTAATCCTAACTCCTGAAATAATAATATTTGTTGAAAAAATTTTGATTTTCATGTTAGTCTGGCATTATTATTGCACGGATTGATTCGAAGATCTTTCTTTTTCGGTTTATTGCTTATTGCTTTTTTTATTATTATTGTTATTATAATAATATTCACACTAAATTTCTAAATATTTGATTTCAGGAGAATAACACTTCCTGTTAGAAAATTTCTTAATTGATCAGTAACAATTTTTTGTTTTAGAAGAAATTTTTTGTCTGCAAAGCAAACACGTATTGAGGTCCCTCAGAGATCACTGGTAAATTATGATAAAAAAGCAAAATTTTGCATGGACACAGCCAATAATAATTATTGGATTATTATTATTATTATGTTTCTTTTTACCCAGTGCTTTTGTTTATGCAGAAGATCCTGTTAATAATACGGTTGCGGAAGAGATCTCCCAACAACCTGCCGATTCCCCATCTGTGCCTGCAGTGCCAAGTCCGGAAGAGGCACAACCTGCCCCTCCTACTGATCCTGAACCTGCTGCAATTGAAAATAATACTTTGGAAAACGCGAATTCCGGTGCGATGCAAAATGAGAGCATTGTCGGTGATCTGAGTCCTATGGATGCGAATCCAACGAATAATACTGCCATCGTCATTGAATCAGATGCATACCTCAGCACAGCGGATAAGAGCATTTCATCCATCGATGATGAGGTCTATCAGATTCAGGAGGCGAATGAACCGGATTCGATCTCGGAGCTTTCGTCTCCACAAGGTTCAGACACTGAGGACAATCTTGAAATATTCAGCGTTTTTTCTTCGGAAACTTCCGGGGTGGAACAAATTATTGTGAATCCTGAAGACGAAAATCCTGATGATGTAATCGATGACGATCCAGTGCCGTTATCCTCAGATCTAGATTCAGAAAGCCAGGCGGATTTCTTACCATCGGATGAAACCTCGATCGAAAATTCTCCACAAAAGGAATATGTCGATTCCACAGAAGAATCACCGCAAGACGCGACGTTTGATGCTTCGGAAAATTTTCAGTTAAATCCGACTGAAGAACCTCAGATAGGGGAAAATGATCTTTCCAATGAAGATGGAATGCAATCTGAAACAGTCGCTGAAAATTCCACTCAAGAACAATTATTAGGTGGTGATTTGCCGGATCCTAATGAAGGCAATTCGGATGTTACTCAGGACGAAGAATTCGAACAATGCCTGATCGAAGCTGAGCCGGATGGCGCAGAAATGGTTGTCGAAAATCCGGATGCCGGATCAGTGCTATCGATCTTGCCGGAAGAGACAACAGTAGTATTGGATCCATATTTCACCAGAGGTGGTGTCAAATACTCGTTTTTAGCAAATTGCAGCGGAGTTGATAATTGTGAAATAAGTTCTGCTCCGATTCAGGCAGCAATCGACAATGTGAAAGAACATGGTCTTCCAGATGACGCTACGATTTATGTGGATGGCGGATCTTATGCAGATAACTTGATTGTTCAAGGTTTTGTTAATCCACTGACATTGAAAAACAGTCAAAATAATTCAAATGCTGTTACATTGACCAATTCCGTATTGATCAGAGACAACTCAGCATTGATTTCTTTTTGGGGATTTGTTTTCAATCAAGCCATTGCTATAGAAAATACCAATAGCGTTGAGATTCATGGATCCAGCGAAGATGATACTCTTGATCTTAAGCTCAATACCACAGGATTAGGCAGTCTGTCTGTTGATGGTGGCGATGGTACAGATACGGTCATTTTAGACCCGGTAAACTCCGGTACTGTTGAATCACCTATACTTAGTACGATAAATACAACCGGTAACATTGTTGTTAATGCTGAGGACATTACCATAAATGCTGAAATAAATGCAGCCAATGTAACACTTACCGCAAATACTGCCGATAGTACAGTGGTTACTGATATCGCGAATGTTGTAGCTAAAACGGCAGCGATCAATATTAACAGAAATATTAGCGCCAGTGGAACGTTGACAGCATCAGCCGATGTCGCACGCAACATCGCAATTAACTCAGACAACAACATTACAGACGTTGTGGATGACATTATTACCGGTAAGACTTTCTCCGATTATATCGGAGTAAAACTGAACAGCTCATCATCCGCGAATGTTCTGATCAATAACGGCGTAACACTCGCTGCTGCTTCTGTTTTATTATCAGCAAAGACTCGAGGAACCGTTTCATTAATTGCCAGTTCAACAGATCTGAGCATCACAAAACTACTTGCGTATAACATTTTCAACGAAAATGCCATTGTTTCAATGAATGGTGTCACTGCAAATATTCAAAACAGTCTTTCTATGCTTTCTCAAACCGGAATCCACTATACGGCAACCGGCAGAGTCGCGCTGAATAAAATCTCAGGTGAAACACGGTCTTCGATCGATACCAGTACAATTACAACCGGATTGTCCGGCAGCGGTGGAATTAATTTAAGCGCTATCGATAAAATTCAGGCAACCGCCCTTTCTCCTTTGGCAGATTATGTTATGGATTATGATCCCGAAGAGCCGGCTCCTGGAGATTTGATGATTGATTTAGCGATCGCTGGTAATCAGTTGGATCGCGATGTTCAAAGTTATATTAAGAATTCAACCGTTACATCAACAGGTGGCGATATCAGCCTGAAAGCAGAGAAAAATCTGCAGCTCAGTACCCTCGTAAAAGCCAATACCTTCCGTAACTCCGATGATACTTTTCTGAAGCGATCGGCGACCAGTGTCGGTGGTCTGTTTTCTGCTAATCAGGTCATTGGTGATACGCTGGCATACCTTGAAGGTGGATCAGTTCAGACAATCAGTTCCGGAAATATCGATTTATATGCCCGGGATTATTCTCAGATCGATGCGAAATCGGAATTCAGCGCTCAGGGAGTTGCTGGAATGCTTCATTTAATAGATTGGACTACCCAGGTCAAGTCAATCGGCATTTCGGTGGCAATGAACCTGATGGGATGGAGCGTTGATAATTATTTTGGTAAAGCTCTGGATGATTTAATCGGTACAAATATCGGCGGTACTGAAACACCGCTTCTTATTAAAGCTTATATTCAGGATGGCGAAGTCAGTTCGGCAGGTAGTATTTCATTAGCGGCTCTGTCTGATCTTAAAATGAACGCTACCGTCAGTAATGCTGCAGAAAGCACCAGTTCATCCTTGTATGGCGCCAATGGCAGCAGTACCAGCGGTATTCTTGCCAGCAATAAGATCAGTTCCCGTGTGAAGTCATATGTTAGCTATACTACACTTCCGGAAACTGTGAACGTATTGGCTGGAGGAGACCTGCTTCTCGATGCAGAGGACAATTCCGAAATTTATGCCAACAGTAAAGTAGTGTCCGCTTCGATCATCACCAACGATGGCGGCATGAATGTACTGAAGGAAGGAATCACTTCTTCCTTTGATTACAAATATACATCTGATTATGGATCTGCAACTGTAAACTTTGGAGATACAGTCTTATTGACCGATGATTATCTGGATCCGGATTATACGTCTCATCAGGTATTTATACCGGCTGAAATTAAATTCGGCAATAAAGTAAAGTTAGATAAGGATACCGGAGGTGGAATGTCCGGAGACGTATATAAATATATCGGAACGACTTCACTTCTTAATCCTGACTTAAAAACACAAGATTATTACGATCCCGGTCTGTGGGTAAAGATTGGTGGGGAAGCGGATACTGTCTATCAGTATATGGGGAGCGGAAGAACGATTGATCTCGGTATTCAGGATTATACGGATCTTGGATATTGGAAAGAGGTTACCGCTACCCAGTTATTCCCGGAAGGCCTGAATGTAACACCATCGAATTCCACATCCATTGGCGGGCTGGTTGTCCGGAATGAAATCAATTCTGAGACAGAAAGTTTTATCTCCAAAGCAAATATTAATGTAGCTGGAAACACAAGCCTCCTGGCAACCGATAACTCGACAATTTGGGCAATAGCTGACAGTACTGCGATTTCTTCCGGTGGAAGTGCTTTTGGTGAAGGGAAATCATTGGCTGTCAATGGAACAATTGCCACGAATTTGATTCTGAGCAAAGCCAATACGTTCATCACAGACAGTAATCTTACTGTACATGGCGACTTGTCAGTAATTGCGAATAATACTTCACAAATTGACGCGACTGTCAATGCATTAACTTCAACCGGTGCCAAGGCAGTTGGTGTCACATTGGCATTTAATACCATTGGTTGGAAATCCCAAAATGTCCTGTTTGCAACTTTAGACGCCTTGCTTGGAACAGGTATTGGCGATTCTCAGGCTGCAGAGGTAAAAGCATTTATTCAGGATACCATTCTTGCAATTTCTGGCGCGGTAACGATGATCGCAAATTCATTTGCTGAGTTGATTGCCACGGTAACCAATGAAACTACATCGATTGCTTCTGCATTGGTTAATGCGACCGGAAAAGCGACAAGCGGTGTCCTGGCAAGCAATATGATCAACACGCTTGCAAAAGCATTCCTGTTATTTACATTAAGTCCTAAGATCGTCACTATAAATGGAAAGCTTACCATCACTGCTGAAGACACGTCCCGGATTATTTCCAGCAGTAAACTGGTTGCAACCTCATCAACTTCCAATAATCTGGGGGCAAGTCTGGTTAATCAGCTTGGACAGACGTTGATGAATGATTATCGCTATACGACAAATTCCGGGTTGCAAACGGTTAAGACAAATGAAATGGTTCGGCTGGCAGATGATTATGACAGCGATCTTGGCGTACCTGGTACCATTTATCAATATCTGGGAACTTCAAGTTTTTCATATGATCTTGGTACATTAGATTTTGCCAATAGTGCTCTATGGAAACAAATAACAGTTTTAGATTTGGTTCCAGCATCATTGAATATAACCGGTTCTGATGCTGTTGCGGTTGGTGTGCTGGTAGTTCGCAACGATGTTCGTACGGATACAGAAGCCTATATCAGTAATCTCGATATTAATTCGATCGAAGATATCATTCTTAGCGCATACGAAAATTCTGAGATACAGGCGAAAATTGTCAGTGTGGCGGAAGCCAGCGGCGGCAGTGCTTTGGGAGAAGGTACTGTCTGGGCGGTAAATGGCACGATTGCAACCAACCAGGTGCTTTCCAAAGCGAATGCGTATATTGTGGATAGTTCTGTTACGAATACTACCGGTACTACCAATATTACGCTTACAGCTGAAAATAATACCCTGATCGATGCAACTGTACTCAGTGCCACAATGTCTGGTGATACTGCCATTGGTGTTACCCTGGCTTTCAATAAAATCGGCTGGGAACCACAGAATTTACTTTTTGATACGATCGATGCACTGATCACAACGGATATCGGCAATGAAAAACCGGTGGAGGTCCAGGCTTATATAAAGGATACAAACATCGAAATTTTAGGTGAGCTTTCACTTTCTGCGGTTTCAAATGCAATGGTGAATGCAACGCTGAGCAACGCGGTCAGTTCTGCTGCATCAGCCTTGTATGATGCGAATGGCAAAAGTGGATCCTTCATGCTGGCAAGCAACATGGTCAGCAGCTTCGCTAATGCATACATTGATTATTCGAATACCGGCTCTGTTATTACAGGTGGTGCATTGAGTTTTGGGTATGTGTTTTGAAATATTCTGTAGCCTTATTCTATTTAATGTTGCTGCTTTTGGGTAATGTTTTCGCGATCTCTTTGAAAAGATTCTGCAAGGTTCATCAGTATATTAAAACTTCGGTCGATGCAATAAACAATACTTTGAACAGTCATTTCGCAAAATTGAAAATTACTGAAAACCGGATCAGCAATTTCAGTAACCGGTTCCCCTGCTGCCTGACAAAGCAGAATAATGCGGTCTTTGCATTGCGGAAATTCTGCTGCGAGCGCTTCTTTATGACCTTGCTCCATGGTTACGATCAGGTCTGCTTTTGATAAAACTTCCGAATTTACTTCTCGCGTGCTATGTCTGCTGATATCCAGACCAATTTGAGAAGCAGCATTCTTTGCCTCAACGCATGCAGGCAGCCCATTTTCTGTCCAGGTGCCTGCGCTGCTGATTTTCCAATTGTCAGTTATTCCTGATTCAGTCAATTTCTTTTGAAAATATGCTGATGCAATTGGCGAGCGGAATTGATTCGCAGTGCAAACAAATAATATTTCTGGCATTGTCCTTTCTCATTATAAAAAAAGGTGATGCTTTTATAAAATACTCCAAAAAGGATTGATGCGAAATGGCATTCCTTTATGTCTAGTATTTCATCATCAATTTCTCTTTATTCGGTTATTCTGGTGTGGAAAATTCCACCCATTTGGGTAATACATTAAGCGTTTTAATAAGAAATTGGATGTCCCTATAAATAAAAAACGGTACTGTTCCTATATTATACATTTGATCGAAGAATCATTGAATTATTTTCAACCAGAAATTTGAAGCTTTTGAGTAATGTGATGAAAAGATGTCATATTGTTTTCGATCGAATTAAAAGCAAGTCGAAATTTCGAATTACTGGAAAAAGCAGATGAATTTTTTTCAATGAGCATTGTATGATATATATATAGGTTTTTTTCAGATTTATATGGATCGATCCGGATTTTATGCGATTAATTTCTGAAAAAAATACTGATTATGGGATTTTTTCCAAGATTTACCTGATTTCTATAAGGAGGAATCAATGACAAAAGAAGTGGGTTTATGGATTGATCGCCGCAGAGCGTTTATCGTAACCATTGAAAATAAGAAAGAAATAATCAAAGAAATCACCTCCAATGTTGAAAAAAAGATTCGTTTTGGTGATGGATCCCGATCAAAAAAATCGGATGGCGTTTTGGGTTCCTCTTCTGAAGATGTATGGGACCGGCAGTTTAAGATTCGACTGGATAACTATTATGATCAGATTGTTCCATTTATCCGGGAGGCAGACGCGATTTATATTTTTGGGCCTGGAGAAGCCAAGGATGAGCTTGCAAATCACATTGATTGGAAAAATCTGAAGAAGCAAAATATTATCATAGAAACTGCAGACAAATTGACGGATAATCAAATTTTATCTAAAGTTCGTGCCCGATTTGCCGAATAGGTGCAAATTAAGTTTCGGGTACAGCAACAAAATTATTAAATAATTAAAAATCATCGGCAGTTATGGAAGTTGAGTATAAAAATCCATAACTGCCTATTTTTCCTCAATTGTTGAATTATTAGCGAAAAGGAAAAAATTATAGCGTTCTGATTTGATTTCTGCCGCTTTCTTTTGCTTTATACAGGAGTCTGTCAGCAACTTCCATCATTTGATCAATTGTTTCACCCTGATACGCAACCAGTCCTCCGCTGATTGTTATCCGGATGCCAGCTTCGAAAACTGAATCCTGGATGGTAGTGCGAATCCTTTCTGCGACTTCTAATCCACCAGTAAGATCACAGTCTGGAAATACTACGATAAATTCTTCGCCTCCGAACCTGCCGAAGAAATCTGTGCTTCGAATTATCTTTTGTATAATTTGTGTCATTTGAATCAGGACTTTATCTCCAGTAAGATGTCCATAGGTGTCATTCACTTTCTTAAAATGGTCCACATCAATCATAAAAAAGCAGAGATTTGTTTCTGTCCGATTAATTCTCCGAATTTCATAATCCAATTTTTCCATTAATGCTTTTCGATTTAGGATTTTTGTCAGATAATCCGTGTTGCTTAATTCTATTAATTGCTGGTTCTGTGTCTCCAATAATTCTTCCATAGCTTTCTGTTCTGAAATATCAAATACAATTCCAGTTAAAAGTATGGGTTTCCCATCTTCATCTCTCCTGGTAATTTTTCCCTTGTCGTAAAACCACTTCCATTGTCCGTCAGTGGTCCTGATCCTGTATGACGTATCATATACAGGTGACTTTCCATATAGATGATTTCTCATGTTATTCATCACACGATCGAAATCATCCGGGTGAATTTTATTGGTAAAAAATTCAAATCCAATTTGTTCTGGAATTTCTTCTTTCTGGAATCCTAAAGCGAATATTTTTTGATCGTTACAAATAACCTGATTGGTTTTTATGTACCAATACCAACTGCCAAGATTTCCTGCCCAAGGAAAATCCAATAACTCTTGACGGTTCTTTTCTTCTTTCATTTCTTCCAACAGTATTTGCAGTGTTTGAATTTTTTCAATCAGTTCTTCTTGAGTCTTTGTAGCATGTGTGTCCATTTTTCTCCTTATCATCCGATGCGATTAAGTCAGTCTCTATAGAACTCTTAAGAACAATTCCAGCCTTTAAGTCATTATTTAGGAAACAGAAAAAATTGATCCAGCAATTCGAAAAAAATAAATTTTTGGTGTGAGGTTTTTATGTTTTGCGCAAAACCATTACAACAATCGATTTCCTTTCTCAGTTCGAAAAGTTTTGTTCATATTTCGAATTACTGTTTACACATGCTAAAACTCTTTTTATTGATTATCGTTAAGCAAAAGATTTAAGCCAGATTAATAATATACCAGAACCTGACTCCGATAGCAATGAACGATCAGTTCTTCGAATTATGAACAGCGATTCTTTTTCATCATATGATTTTGCTTTTTGCACAGTACCATAAGATTAATTTATTTTTCTCTTTTAAAAAAAGTTTTACCATATTTCGAATTACTGATGGACAATTTATTTAAGCAATTTGCAGTATGGATTTATTTCCTAAATGAATCGAGAGGACTAATTGTGTATTCATTAAAGTACGTCGATTCTGACAAGCACAGCTCGTGATATTTATCCTCATATTTCAAACCGCAACAACAACGAATTATCGCCATATTTGGATGCTATGCAAGAAAATATCGATATCAAAAAAAAGGAATATCCGATAAAATTAATCAAATTTCAATTGGTATACTATTTAATAACGTCATAGAATATAAATTTGATCATGATTGACAAAAACCAACGATTTGAAAATTGGAAAAGAATAAATTGTTATTGTGGCGTTTTTAACCGAAGCGTAATAACGCTACGATAACGTATTTTCTTTCTCTATTCGAAACGAAAGTTCATTTTATGAATCGCTGGATAAAAATCGGTCAAAGATGAAGTCCTCTCTTTATAAATTAATAAAGAATTCTATATTTAAAAGACGTTTACTGTAAATATGGAATTGATGTATTATGTGAACCAGAAGATTACCATCGATAAGGATTTCTCTACTATGCCAAACCAACTCTATCCTGTATTAAATATCATATCTGATTTGGCTTTTGAGTTGTCTGAAAAAGGAATAATTCTGGTATGCTCAGACAAGATACTAAAATTTCTTTTAACGGAAGCTGAAATTCCAATTGGTAAACAAATTTTTGACGTTTTCCCCAAAGAATTTTCCGAACATTGTATTTCATCAGTGCAGATTGCATTGAAACAGAATTTATTCCAATCTTTTGATGATCGATATATACAGAAAGAAAAAAAGATTAGTTTTCATGGTTGGGTGATTCCAAATCGATCAGAATCCAGTGGTATATTCTCCCTTTTTGACTGCACAGCTCAGGTAGAAACAGAAGAAAAATTACAGAAGATTGAAGGAAAAAGCAATAAATTTCAACGAAATTTGGATCAGCGGGCAACTGAACAATTAGATGAATTTATTGAATTCTATGAAAATGCGCCAATAGGATATCAATCGATCGATCCTGATGGATATTTCAGGATGATCAATGAGACTGGTTTGAAATGGATTGGTTACACACGCGATGAAGTCATCGGAAAGATGAAATTCAGTGATTTACTGGATTCCGCTGGTAAAAAAAAGTTTGAATCATTATTTAAAGAATTCAAGGAAACCGGAATAGCACGGAACCATGAATATGAATTGTATCGAAAAGATGGCAGCTCTTTCCCAATTTTGCTTAATAGCAAAGCGATTTATAACAGCCAAGGAGAATATATTCACAGTCGATCTACGATCTACGATAATACTGAAAAAAAAGCGGTAGAAGAAGAACTTCGTAAAATGAATCATTTTTACGAAATTGCTTCTCGATTATCAAAATCAGGATATTGGTACATTCCACTGGATCGGAGCGATACATATTTTGCATCGGATCCAGTAATTGAGATTCTTGGGGAGGAATTACGGGAGGATCACTGCTATAACCAGGAAAATCAATGGCTGGCGAATGTAAAATTGGGCGATATGAAGATGGGTTTAGAAGCGATGAAAGTTGTCGAGGAAACCATCGCAGGTCTACGAGACAGTTATGATATTGAGTATATTTATAGACGACCCCTGGATGGGAAGAAAATTTGGATTCACGAAATTGGAAATATTTTATGTGACTCTGATGGAAATCGAATTTTTCTCACAGGAGTTTTACAGGATATTACTCAACAGAAAAAGTTAGAAGAAGAACTCAGCGCAGCCAAAGAGGCTGCTGAAGCTGCAAACAGAGCAAAAAGCATATTTCTGGCAAACATGAGCCATGAGATCCGGACTCCTATGAACGCTATCTTAGGTTTTAGCCAGATTTTGCAGAAAAATCAGCAATTAGATGAAAAAAGTCGCTCATATTTGGAAATTATCAATCGTTCCGGCGAGCATTTGTTATCCCTCATTAATGAGGTGTTGGAAATGTCAAAAATTGAAGCCGGACATTTAGACATACACCCTGTACATTTTAATTTGGTTTCACTCCTTCAGAATATACAAAATATGTTTCAACAGAAGATGGATTCTAAGAACCTGTCTCTTGAGGTGATGATTTACCCTGGAACAGCAGAAATGATCTATTCTGACGAAAAAAAAATTACAGAAATCTTAATCAACCTGTTATCCAATGCGTATAAATTTACATCTCTCGGCGGAGTGATTCTTCGATGTCGAACGGAGAAAAATCAAATTGGAAAGAATTCGCATAGTCTTATACTGTATATCGATGTGGAAGATACGGGCATTGGAATACCGCCTGAAGAAATACCTTTGTTGTTTAAACCATTTGAACAAACCAGTCAAGGCAAGCTAACTTCAGGCGGGACAAGTCTGGGATTGGCAATTAGTATCAATTACGCAAGAATGATGGGTGGTGATATCACTGTTACCAGTACACAAAATGTGGGGAGTTGTTTTCATGTCAGATTAATCGTTCAGGAAAGTGAAAAGGAAAGGATCAAAAAGCCCATTAATAAAACTGATGGAAATCGAATCTTAAAGCTTAAACCGGGAATCCAAACGAATCGAATTCTTATTGTTGACGATAATAAAGAAAATCGTCTTGTCCTAAAGGAGTTTTTAGAATTATCAGGATTTGTGACGAATTGTGCTGAGAACGGGCGAGAAGCGATTCAAGCCGTAAAAAATCAAAGACCGGATTTGATATTTATGGATTTAAAGATGCCTGGTATCGATGGCTTCGAAACGTCCAGACGTATTTTGGCGTTAAAAGAGGGTAAAGGCATCCCAATTATTGCTATGACGGCAACAATCCTCGATTTGGACAGACGTGAAATCAGCGAAGCGGGAATTCTTGATGTTCTTAGTAAACCATTTCAGGAACAAGAATTGTTCTCCATGCTGGAAAAAACCTTGGGGCAAATTTTCTCTGACGAAGAAAATGATCATGAACAGAAAACACAGTACTTATTGGACTATAACAACTTGTCACAAATCGCTTTGGATGTCATTCCGAAAGAATTAATTAACAATCTGATTTCAGCGACATCGAAAGCCCATTTTGACCAGTTAATCGAATACATCGATCAAATCAATTTATATTCGCCGAATGTCAGCCAAATGTTGCGAAATATGGCAAGTGAATATCGATATGAAGACATATTAAGAGTATTTAAAGAGGGTATCACCCATGAAGATTAACGCTTCTCTCGTAAATCATGATTCGAACATTCTAATCGTTGATGATACTGTCGAAAATCTCACGCTTTTGGCAAGGATGCTGAAGGATTGCGGATATATTGCACGACCGGTTCCAAATGGCCGTTTAGCTTTGCAGGCAGCGAGAGGAGAAAAGCCCGATTTGATTTTACTGGATATTACAATGCCTGAAATGGATGGGTTCGAAGTCTGCCGACAAATGAAAAAGGATCCAATTTTAAGAGATATCCCAGTTCTTTTTATCAGTGCGTTGACACAAACGATTGAAAAAGTAAAAGCATTTGAAGCAGGAGGCGTGGACTATATCAGTAAACCGTTTCAATTCGAAGAGGTGAAAGCGCGTGTAGAGACGCATCTGCATTTGCACAAATTGCAGCTCAGTTTAGAAGATCAAGTGGAGCGGCAGGTAAAAGAAATTGTAGAACTGCAAATGGGTATGATTTTTGGCTTGGCAAAATTAGCTGAAGCGCGTGACAGCGACACAGGTCGGCATCTGGAGCGTATACAAATCTTATGCAGAAGATTTTCGGAAGAGCTTAGAAAAAATCCACGATTTGCAGATCAAATTGACGATCAATTCTGCGATATGATTTTTCATGCCAGTCCGTTGCATGATATTGGCAAAGTCGCAATTGAAGATTGCATTTTATTAAAACCCGGGGAACTGACAGCGGAAGAATTCGAAAAAATGAAGCTGCATACAATTATTGGCGCTTCTACATTGGAGGAAGTTCAAAACCGTTTTCCCAATAATGATTTTCTTAACATGGGTATTCAAATTGCACGATGGCATCATGAAAAATGGAATGGTTCGGGATATCCTGACGGATTAATCGGAGAAATGATTCCACTTTGTGCACGGATCATGGCAATTGTAGATGTTTATGACGCTGTTCGTTCAAAACGCGTGTATAAAGACCCAATTCCTCATGAGGAAGCTTGTAAAATCATCCTTCGTGAGCGAGGGACACATTTTGATCCGGCTATTATCGACGTGTTTGTCCAGCTGCAAGACGAGTTGGAACATATTTGGAGAAATTAATAGACCGATGAGGCTTTCAGCGATTCGAAGAATTTGCCGGTTGTGCGTATCAATTTTCTTTCCGATTATTTCTAATGTGGATGAAAAAAAAAAGAGACTGCATCGTAATCGATGCAGTCTCTTTTTTTCATAATTCAATTTCCCATGGGCAATGGATGATTATCCGCCTAATTCCATCTTGGAGAGCAAATCTGTGAAAAACACGGTTTGATCTGCAACGAATTTTGTAAAATCGGCGCTGTTCTTATAACAGACAACCATTCCACGCTGGCTGATGAAATCTTTAAATTCCTGAGAATCTGTTGCTTTTTCAACAGCGGCACTTAACTTTTCCATAACATCCGCAGGAGTTCCTTTCGGTACACCTAATCCACCCCAACCGCCAATGACGACATCGAAACCACTTTCTTTCATGGTGGGGACATCCGGCATATTCGGATCGCGTTCTTCTGTCATGATTGCCAGAATCTTCAGTTTTCCGGCTTCGACACCTGAAAGAACTTCACCGGCATTTACAGTCACGGCATTAATATGTCCACCCATCAGAGCGGTAACAGCCGGCGCAGCGCCATCGAACGGAATGTGGTTAAATTTTGCTCCGGAAACCTGTTCCAGATATGTGGCAGCAATATGCCAGATAGAACCTGCGCCGGAATTACCAATCGTAACTTCACCTGGATGTGCTAATGCGTAATCAACGAATTCTTTGACGGTATTATACGGTGCATCCGCAGCAACGGTTAATGCGGAAGGAACGAGTGTGAGTTGTCCAATATAATCAAAATCGTCGGATTTCAGATCAGAAAGTTTTAATGTTTCATGCATGACAATTTCAACCGGGATATAGCTGATTGTATAGCCATCGGGTTTTGCAGCACGAACCTCTGACATTCCAACACCACCTGAACCACCGGGTTTGTTTACAACAAGGATTGTTTGTCCAAGTGCTTCCTGCATTCCGGTTGCGACAATTCTGGAAGTCATATCGGAAGCCCCTCCTGCGTTGTAGGGGACAACGATCGTTATCTCATGATCCGGGTAATCTGCAGCAAATACACTGCTGAAACCAGAAAGCACAAGCGTACCGAAAACAACAACTAAAAAGAGAACAAATAACTTACTGTTTTTCATAAAATCCTCTCCATAAAAAAGATTTTGCTTAGCAACAGGCTCAGTTGCCTGTAACTTTTAATTTACTCATCATCCGAAGTTAAGAATCTGGACTTCTTATTTGAATATTCTGCAAATAAGCTGACAATCAGGATGATGACGCTGATGATCAGAAGTGTCATACAAATTGGACTGTTATATAAACCTGAAAGTCCCTTATTAATCTTGATTGATTGCAAAATTGACCGTTCCATCATTTCACTTAGTACGAAGACCAGTGCGATAGGAGCCATCGGAATATCCAATTTTTTGAGAAGATAACCGATTACACCACAGACCAGCATAATACCGACTTCGAACATACTGTTGCTAACGGTATAAGCACCAAGAATTGCAACGATCAGAACAACCGGATAGAGCATTTTGTTTGGAATTTGAGCTACTTTTGCCCAAACATTGGCTAATGGGACATTCATAATGAGCAGAATGATATTTCCGACAAACATACTGGCGATTGTGCCCCACACAACAATCGGATTTTCAATAAAAAGAGTTGGTCCCGGTGTGAGTCCATGCAGCATGAAAGCGCCCATCAGTATTGCGATTGTCGGAGAACAAGGAATGCCCAGCGTGAAGAGCGGGATCATCGCTCCGCCGACATAAGAATTATTGGCAGTTTCAGGCCCAGCTACGCCTTCTGGAATGCCAGTACCAAATTTTTCCGGATGCTTTGACAACCTTTTTTCCATTGAATAGGAAATTAATGCCGGTATAGCTGAACTGGTTCCGGGGATTAATCCCATAAAGAATCCCAAAAAACTGCCGCGAATGATGGATCCGACTGTTGGTCCCCATTCCTCTTTTCGTAATTTCGAGGAGGCGACGCTGGATACTTTATTTGTCTGGGAAAGATTTTCCATCCCTACCAGAATCTCTGACAGACCAAACAATCCCATACAGATCGTCACGATGCTTAAACCGCCAACTAACTGATTCGATCCCAGGGTAAACCGGACAGCTCCGGATACTGTATCCATCCCCACTAATGCAAGCAATAGTCCGATAAAGATTGAAACCAGCCCGCGGATCATCGATTTTCCCATCAAACCGACAACCATACACATACCGAAGACAAGCAGCGCGAACATTTCGGATGGTCCGAATTTCAGCGCCCAGTCAGCGAGCGGCGGAGCCAGCAGAACCAATCCAAATATTGAAAGGATACCGCCGACAAAAGATCCATAAGCAGCGACTTTCAATGCGACGCCGGCTCTCCCCTGTTTTGCAAGCGGGTAACCGTCCAGGCAGGTGACAACGGAAGCGGCTTCTCCCGGTGTGTTTATTAAGACCGATGTGATCGTTCCACCATACATGCCACCATAATAAATACCGCAAAGCATAATAATGGCTGATACCGGGGACATGCCGTATGTGAGCGGAATCAGTAATGCGGTGGCTTCTGTTGGACCGATTCCAGGAAGGACACCTACGAGCATCCCAACGGCGCAACCAATGAAACAATAGAGAATATTCATCGGCGAAATTGCAACTGCCAAACCTTGCATTAGACTTCCAAGCGATTCAATCATTTTCTGTCTCCTTTAAAATCCCCATGCATTTACTGGCAAAGGAACGGAAAATGCTTTCTTAAAGATAAGAAAACAGATTACGGTTATCAGAATGGCATAAATTATGGATTTGGACAACGTGTATTGTTTGATAAAGATACTAAAAAGCATCAAACTTCCGGCAATAACAAAACCTGTATAAGGAGCAATCACAATAAATAGCACAATCGACGCAACCACGAGGAGTACATTTCCGATTCCCTTAGCTCCGGGGAAGGCGTCTTCAAAGCTGAACTTTTCTCTTGTAACCGATGAAATCAGGTACAGGATACCTGTAATAACAGCTAAGATTGATACCCATCTGGGAAAGAACCCCGGTCCAATTCCAAATTTCGTATGGTATGGGTAGTCAAATGATGTGATCAAAAAATACAGGGAAAACAGAATAAACAGAATACTGAAAAAAAACGCTGCATTTTGCTTTTTTAGCCAGGACGTGAATCTTGTTATTTGTTTTTCCATATGACCATCCTTTCTTTCCTTGATAATTTATTTACATATGGTTCATACGATTTTCGATGATCAAAACACGTTTTCTTCTTTTAGAAATGCTTCAAGCTTGGTTTTTAGAGCAGGTAATTGACTGGACTCAAGATCCAGCAAAGGTTTTCGCATATGACCTCCGCGAATACCGCGCATCGTGAGCAGATTCTTGAAAATCGACATGTCTCCGCCATATTGAAGGAATTCACAATGTTTGGAAGCGATAAATTGCTCTTTTCGCGCTTCATCATATTTTCCTTCCGTAAAGTATCGGTAAACGTTCACAAAAGCTTCCGGCATCGGGCCAGAACATCCTGAAACGGTTCCATCCGCACCCATCATCAAGCAAGGGAAGAATAAATCATCAGCGCCGACAACTACAGAAAAATTACCGTTTCTGACAGTCAGATACTGAATAATTCTACGAACATCCCGATAACTGTACTTCACACCGATTACTTGCGGGCATGCTTCCGCAATTTTATTCATCAAATCCACAGAGACATCATTAGTTGAACATTGTGGGATTACATATACATAGACCGGAAAATCATTTGGAAGAGCTGCACAAATATCCACATAATACTGAAGAATTGCTCGGTCATTTGCTCCAAAATAAGATGGTGTTACAACACCGACGCCATCGGCTCCAATCGAATGCGCATGCTGACAGAGCCGGATTGTATCCGTCAAATTCATTGCACCGCAATGGATAAAGACGGTCACTCTTCCTGCTGCTTTCCTGACAACGGTTTCTGCTGTTTTTTCACGTTCTTCAACTGACATCAAATACATTTCACCGGTGGTTCCGCAGGGATACAGACAATTCACACCTTTTTTTATCAAAAATTCTGTTTGTTGTTCCAGCGCTTCAATGTCAACCTGGTCATTTTCATCAAAAGGAGTGGTCATTGCTGTAATAACACCAAATAATTTTTTCATGCTATCCTCTAAAATTTGTTTTGGATAATAGCGCAACTTGTTCAGTAATACTGAATATAGTTCGTTATTTGTGAATTCGAGTTTTATATTACTGCGAATTAAAAATTCCGTCAATTATTACAATTGACACTGATAAAACATGATATTGATACTATAATGGGAAAAAATAATGTTCAATTATGATTGGTGTCACTTCGATAAATTCTGAATCTTGTTCAACAATGCTGAATATGATAAGATGAAATCCATTGATCGAATTAAAAAAATCCAGAACCTCAAATTTCAAGAATTCATTTATAATGAGGCAAATCTATGAATCAAAAACGCACAGAAAAAAATGAGAATGCAGTGGGATCGGTTCTAAAAGCAATACAAATATTGGATTGTTTTACTCCGGATCATCCCAATCTGAGTCTCTCTCAAATCAGCAAAAATCTGGACATTCCAAAGAGTACCGCATTGAATCTGATTCAAACACTTGAATCGCAAGGTTTTCTGCTACGGATGAAAAGCGGCAATGATTACCAGTTGGGATATAAGAATATGGAGCTTGGGTATCGGGCGACAACCAGTTTGTCCATATTACCATATGCAATTCCAATTATGGAGGAAGTGCAGGAAAAAACTGGTGAGATTATTTATTTGACGACGCATATCAACGGTCGAGTTTTTTATTTACAATGTGCTTATCCGAGCAGGCCGAAGGTTTCATATTCTGTTCGAGGGAAAATGCTGCCAATGCATTGTACAGGCTGTGGAAAAGCCATGCTTACCTATCTTAGTCATGAATTCGTCCAAAATGTAATTGATAAACACGGACTTCGTGCCGTCACTCCCAACACCATTACAGATCCTGACCGACTTTTCGAAGAACTTGAAATCACGCGCCAGCGCGGTTATGCCAGAGATTTTGAAGAAGAGACAATAGGAGTCCGGTGTGTTGGCGTTGCAATTCGAAATACAAAAGGACAGGCAGTTGGAGCACTCAGCCTTTCGGGATCTGTTCTGACAATGACCGATGAAAATGCGGATAAATTTGCAAACCTGTTGTCGAACGCCTGTAATCTTTTATCGCAACAGGCTAACTTATTCCCTGCCAGCCAGATGGATCAAGTTTGAAATTCATTGAATTGTTTTTGTAAGGAATTGATAAATACTTTTCAGGAATCATTTAGAATGATATTGTAAGGCGATTAAAGAACTGTATCAGTAATAAAAATTCAAAAAAGAATGTGCTAAGGGAAAAATGAGCAATTTACGAATCCAAAAAGGATCACTTACTGTTGTTAAGACATTTCGATTTCCAGATCATTTATGCAGCAAATTGGAAAAAATCTCTAAGAAAAATGCAATTTCTATGAATAATTTAGTCGTTCAATGTTTGAATTTTGCTATGGAGAACCTCACATTGGATGAAAACGAAATAGCGAAACCACATTGAGCGGTAGCTTGGGGACAAAGGCTTGTAGATTCGGGTTTTCGTGATATTTTTTTGGCAACAAATCCTGCAAGAAGGATTTTCCCCAGAATTACAATAGCGTAAACAAAGATTCAACTCAAAATTGGAACACTCAGATTTTTGTTTCTGATCATTCTAGAAAAAAAACGAAATACAAATCAGCTAACAATTCGAAATATAAATTTATTTTTTGAATAGAGAAAGAAAAATTATTGTTCCTATGATTTTGCATAAAGCCTAAAACCATAGGAACAATATTGAATTTTTTCATATTTCGAATTACTGGTTATTCGTGTATTCGTCTAATGATCTCTTCTGTCATCATCTCAGTGGAGAGTGAACCGCCCATGTCCGCTGTTCGGCAGCCGTCGGCAATTGTCCGGTTTACTGCCTGTTCAATCATTAAAGCTTCTTTTTCCATTTGCAATGAAAATCTTAACATCAAGGCTGCGCTCAGAATCATACCGATCGGATTGGCTATTCCTTTCCCCGCAATATCCGGTGCTGATCCATGAATCGGCTCATAAAGCCCTGGCTTTCCGTTCCCTAAAGAAGCTGATGGGAGCATGCCCATTGATCCGGTCAGCACCGATGCTTCGTCTGTCAAAATATCTCCAAACATATTTTCTGTGACGATTACATCAAAAGAGGATGGCGATGTAACCAATCGCATGGATGCCGTGTCAACCAACATGTGCTCCAGAATAACATCCGGAAAATCACGCGATACTTCCATAGCCACTTTTCGCCACAAACGGGACGATTCAAGAACATTTGCTTTATCAACCGACGTGACTTTTTTCCTGCGATTTCGGGCAAGCTCGAATGACATTTTTACAATCCGGCGAATTTCCTCTTCCGAATAGATCAACGTATCGACAGCGTGTTCCTGACCATTGATGATCGAGCGTCCTTTGGGTTCCCCAAAATAAAGCCCGCCTGTCAATTCACGAACGACCAGCATATCGACACCAGACAATTTTTCTTCTTTCAATGGTGAGGTAGCCATGAGGGCAGGATGAACTTTGACCGGTCTAAGATTCGCATAGACCTTAAGTCCTTTGCGTAAAGCCAGCAGTCCCTGTTCCGGACGGATGTTTGAATCCGGATTGTCCCATTTTGGCCCGCCAACGGCACCCAGTAACACCGCATCTGATTGCCGACATACATTCAGCACCTCTTCGGTCAGAGCAGTGCCGTTTGCATCAATCGAACAACCTCCGATCAGTTCTTTTGAAAAATGGAATCTGTTATCAGTAAACTTTTCAATTATTTGAAGAATTTGGACTGCCTTTTCGATGACTTCTGGTCCGATTCCATCCCCGGGAAGTAATGTAATTTGAAAATCCATTCGTAATCCTTTATTTGTTCATCAATGCATAATTTGATAAAGCTTTTTGAGAAAAAAGAGAAAACTTGCTGTCGTGTTGTTCTTGCGCTCCGCGATAAAAACAACACGACAACAAATAAACCTTCTCATTTTTCGAATTGCTGTTATCTGTTTTGAATTATGAAATCACAAAGAAAACCGAAACGAAAAACCGGCATTTTTATGATGATGCGACCAGGCCGAGACCATATTCAATAGCGTCGGCCAGAGCAAGCCAGCTTGCTTCAATGATATTGGCGCTTGCACCCACGGTACTCCAATGGTGTGAACCATTTTGCGTGTCGATTAAAACCCGTGTTACAGCCTGTGTTCCCAAATTTCCATCCAAAATTCGAACTTTATAATCTGTAAGGTGAAATTGGCTGATGATCGGAAAATGTGAAATCAGCGCTTTTCGGAGGGCAATATCTAACGCGTGAACCGGTCCATCCCCTTCTCCTGCTGTGTAAAGCACTTCCTCGTCAATTTTTACTTTTACCATCGCTTCCGAAATGACTCCGCGCAGTTGCCGCCGCTGGACATTGACTGAAAAATCAAGCAATTCAAAAGGCGGTTTGTAATCCTTTTTCTGTCGTTTTACCAATAACAGAGCGGAAGCCTCTGCCGCTTCAAAGGAGAATCCCTGTGATTCCAATTTTTTAATGTGGTTGAGTGCATTGGATACCTCATCACTTTGGCTGATGTCCAATCCATATTCTTCCGCCTTGCTGAGAATATTGCCTTTTCCGGATAATTCTGATAAAACGACGGACATCTGGTTTCCGACTAAAACTGGATCGATGTGTTGGTACGATTGCGGATTGCGGCGCATTGCAGCGACATGGACACCTCCCTTATGAACAAAAGCAGAATGGCCAACGTAGGGTAGATGTTCATCAGGCGCAAGGTTTGCCAACTCAGAAACGAAGTGAGAGATTTCGGTTAACTCCTTCATTTTTTCCGAATCAAGCACCGAATAACCCATTTTCAGTTGCAAATCAGGGATGACAGAACAAAGGTTGGCGTTACCGCATCGTTCTCCATAACCATTAATCGTTCCTTGTACTTGCGAACATCCGGCATGAACGGCCGCTAATGAATTGGCAACAGCACAATCACTGTCGTTATGTGCGTGGATTCCAAGCGGAATTTGAATAACAGCGCTGACTTCTTCGATTATTTTACCGACTTCAAAAGGAAGCAGCCCACCGTTAGTGTCGCATAGCACTACCCGTTCAGCTCCTCCACGGACAGCTGCTTTTAGCGTTTCCAGCGCATACTGCGGATCATCTTTGTATCCGTCAAAAAAGTGTTCTGCATCATAAATAACTCTACGATTTTTTGAGCGCAGACAGGAGACACTTTGTTCAATGATCCGCAGATTCTCCGGAAGTGTTGTTCTGAGAACATCCAAAACATGCAGTTTCCATGATTTGCCAAAGATAGTGCACACAGGAGTTTCCGAATCAAGCAGTGCTTTAATATTCACATCATCTTCCGGATTTCCGGATGCCCGACAAGTAGAACCGAAAGCGGCAATACTGGCATTTTTCCAGGTGATGTTTTTCGCTTGTCGAAAGAATTCAACATCTTTTGGGTTGGATCCCGGCCACCCGCCTTCAATAAAGGAAACACCCAAATCATCCAATTTCTTTGCAATTGTGATTTTGTCATTGCAGGAGAGCGAGATGTCTTTCCGTTGCGTACCGTCTCGTAATGTTGTATCGTAGATTTGGATCATGTGTAAATCCTTTTTTTTATGAATATAAGTTTCATTTTCTGATGAATCACCGAGTAATTTCTTCTCTGAATTTATTTTTGTTTTTGTGATTCATACTCAATGATTTTGTCTAAAAACGTTAAGAGATAACCAAGTTCATCCACTCCATTAATCAGACAGGATTTTGAAAATGAGTCGACATGGAACTGTATCGATGATTGATCCGGAAAGATCAATACCTGTTTCTCTAGATCGATCGTCCATTCCGCGGATGGGTTTTGATTTAAACAATTTTTTATCCGGTTGTGAACTTCCGGATCGACCTGAACAGGAAGCAAACCGTTTTTAAGAGCATTATTTCGAAAAATGTCGCCAAAAGATTCAGCAATAATGACTTGAAAACCGAAATCGGTTAATGCCCATGGCGCGTGTTCTCGTGACGAACCGCAGCCAAAATTCTGACCTGCAAATAGGATTTTGAGACCGATGATTTCGGGTTTGTTCAGCAAAAAGTCCGATTGCGGATTCCCTGCTTTGTCATAACGCCAATCTGCAAATAAATGATTCCCGAGCCCTTTTTTATCCGTAACTTTCAAAAAGCGAGCTGGAATGATCTGATCTGTATCAATATTATCCAAGGGCAAAGCAGCAATCTTTGAGGTGATTTTTATCAATGGTTCCATCGCAGTGCTCCTTTATGCTTCCATGTACATGCGAACATCAGTAACACAACCGGCAATTGCTGATGCTGCAGCAGTTAATGGGCTGGCTAAAAAGGTTCGTCCGCCTTTGCCCTGTCGACCTTCAAAATTTCGGTTGCTGGTACTGACTGCATATTGACCAGTCTCAATCTGATCACCGTTCATCGCAATACACATACTGCAGCCAGGTTCCCGCCACTCAGCTCCGGCGTTGATAAATACCTGATCAAGACCTTCTGCTTCAGCTTCCCGTTTCACTTGCTGTGAGCCTGGTACGACAAGGACTCGAACACCATCGGCAATTTTTCGATTGCGAAGGATACTTGCTGCTGCTCTTAAATCCGAAATTCTTCCATTGGTACAACTTCCGATAAACACCGCATCGATCGGGTGTCCTGAGATTTTTTCTCCTGCATTCAATCCCATGTATTCCAGCGATTTCTTCAGTGCATTTTTTTGATTGATGTCGACAGAATCATCTGGATCAGGAATTCTTCCGGTAACAGGGATTCCCATTCCAGGGTTCGTTCCAAAAGTAATCATGGGCTCCAAATCCGAAATATCTACTGTGACGGAACGGTCAAAAACAGCTCCATCATCGCTGGAAAGGTTTCTCCAGTTTTGCATAGCTTTTTCCCATTGTTCTCCTTTTGGAGTATATGGCTTGCCGGCAAGATATGAAAATGTGGTCTCGTCAGGAGCAATCATTCCGGCACGGGCTCCGGCTTCGATCGACATATTGCAGATAGTCATCCGTTCTTCCATAGATAAATCGCGAATAACCGATCCTCGGTATTCAATAACGTAACCGGTTCCACCATTGACTCCGATCCGATTAATTAATGAAAGAATGATATCTTTTGCTGTTACTCCCGGATTTCGTTTCCCTTCAATCCGGACTTCAAAGGTTCGCGGTTTATACTGAAGCAGACACTGAGTTGCCAGGACATGTTCTACTTCGCTTGTGCCAATGCCAAATGCCAAAGCACCGAAAGCACCATGTGTGGATGTATGGCTGTCTCCGCAGACGATGGTCATCCCGGGATGTGTGAATCCAAGTTCGGGACCGACCACATGGACAATTCCGTTCTGATGGTCTTCATGCCCAAAAGCTTTAATTCCAAATTGACGCGCATTATCTTCTAATTGGGCAATTTGTTTTCGACACAAGGCATCCGCAAATTCTAATCTGCCATTTTTTGAAGATCTGGTGGGAATGGCGTGATCTACCGTTGCGACTGTCCGATCTGGCCTTCGTACAACCAATCCCCGATCGCGCAAACCGGAGAAAGCCTGTGGTGAAGTGACTTCATGGATCAGATGCAGATCGATATACAAAATATCTGGAACCTGTGATTGATTGCTGCCATCTGATGCGTTGACCAGATGATCATTCCAAATTTTTTCAAATAGTGTCTGTTTTTTCGAGTCGTTTGTCATTTTTTTATTTCGCTATTCCGGTTAAATCCTTTTGGGATTGGATCGGTTGGGAAAAAACCTGTTCCTGATTTGCAGTTGGAGAAAAGGATGACTCATTTGCTGTCAGCATTTTATTAATGGCAGATAAATACGCTTTCGCACTGGCAACAATAATATCCGTGTCAGCGCCATATCCGCCAAAAGAACGAAGCGGTACAGATTCGGTTTGTGCATTTAATTTGATCGGAAGATCGCTTTTTTCAATTCGTACGCTGACTTCTCCCTGAGCATCAATCCCTTCTGTAATTGCGTGAATGATAAATTCTCTCAGGATACTGTTGGTTTGAATAATACAATCAATTGCCTTGAAAGCGGCATCCACAGGGCCTGTGCCGATGGCTGCTTTGACATATTTCTCCCCATTTGGCCCTATCAGCCGGACTGTAGCAGTAGGCAGCCCCATCGTGCCGCACGCAACCTGGAGCCCATCCAATGTATATACAATGGCCGGCTGGTAGATTTCATCGGAAACAAGCGCTTCCAGGTCGGCATCCGTGACATTTTTTTTCTTATCTGCCAATAGTTTGAATCGCTCAAAGAGCTTATTCATGGCTTCTTCATCCAAGGCATATCCTAACGAAATCATTCGATCTTTGAGCGCATGTCTGCCAGAATGTTTACCAAGGACAAGACTCGTCTGGGATACGCCGACTGTCTCAGGGCGCATAATTTCATATGTCTGTTCATTTTTCAGCATTCCATCCTGATGAATTCCCGATTCATGGGCAAAGGCATTTGCCCCGACAATTGCTTTGTTTGGCTGAACGGAGATTCCGGTATAGTTGCTGACCAGTTTGCTTGCTCTTGTAATCTGCGTCGTATCAATATGCGTCGATAAGCCTAAGATCTGCCGTCTTGTCTGCAGCGCCATTACTACTTCTTCCAATGCGGTATTCCCTGCTCTTTCACCAATACCATTAATGGTTACTTCAGCCTGTCGTGCACCAGCTCGGATACCGGCAAGTGTATTTGCAGTTGCCAGACCCAGATCGTTATGACAGTGAACCGAGACGATACATCGATCAATACCAGGTGTATATTCAATGATCCCTTTGATCAGTGCTCCAAATTCATCAGGCAGCGTATACCCGACTGTATCAGGAATATTCAGTGTTGTTGCACCGGCGCGGATGGCAACATCGAGTACCTGATAAAGAAATTCCGGATCGCTTCGGCCGGCATCTTCCGGACTGAACTCGATATCTGAGCAAAGACTGCGCGCATAGGAAACCATATCAGCCACTCTGCCTAAAACTTTGGAACGTTCCATTTTTAATTTATATTTCATATGAATATCCGAAGTAGCCAGGAAAGTATGAATTCTTGGATGAGCGGCATCCTGAACAGCCTCCCATGCTTTATCAATATCGCGCTGCACGGCTCTTGCCAGCCCGCAGATGATCGGACAATTTTTATCGGCAGAGGATGAGCCGATCTCCTGTGCGATGCGACGGACGGCTTCCAAATCATCCGGAGAAGCAGCTGGAAAACCGGCTTCTAACACGTCGACTCCCATTCTGGCAAGAATTCTTGCTACTTCCAATTTTTCAGGAGTGGTCATGGTTGCGCCGGGCGATTGTTCTCCGTCTCTGAGTGTTGTATCAAATATTCGGACGATGTTATCCATGACCTGATTTTCCCCAATTTTCAGGCCTTAACGAGCGAACCATTGCGCCAGCCTGCCACATTTCAGAATTTCGCATTTCTGTTAATTCCGCATTCAATTTACTTTGATAATCCGGTGCGCTGTTGGCTTCGAGAACGATTCGAGTTTCTTCTCCCGAACTCACGCTGTTATACAGATTTTCGAAAACCGGTTCAACTGCTTTTCTGAATTCGTGTCTCCAATCCAGGGCTCCCCGTTGAGCAGTAGTTGAACAATTTGCGTACATCCAATCCATACCATTTTGACTGACCAGTCGAATCAGGCTTTGGGTTAACTCTTCGACCGTTTCATTAAAAGCTTCGCTTGGTGAATGACCATGTGATCGAAGTGTTTTATATTGTGCTTCCATAACGCCGGCAAGCGCTCCCATTAAAATTCCGCGTTCACCTGTCAGATCGCTGAAAACTTCATTCTTGAAAGTTGTCGGGAAAAGATATCCGGAACCGACTGCAATTCCAAGTGCCAAAGTCCTTTCAACGGCTTTTCCGGTATAGTCCTGATAAACCGCATAGCTGCTGTTAATGCCGCTTCCGTCCAGAAAATTTTTACGAACACTGGTACCTGATCCTTTTGGCGCGACAAGAATCACATCTACATAATCGGGGGGGACAACTCCGGTTTGATCTGAATAGACTACTGCAAACCCATGAGAAAAATATAATGCTTTCCCTGGTTTCAAGTGTTTTTTGATTTGCGGCCAGGTAATTTTTTGAGCGGCATCAGAAACCAGAAACTGGAGAATCGTTCCTCGTTCCGCGGCTTCTTCAAGGGAAAACAATGTTTCTCCGGGTTTCCATCCATCGCGCAGTGCTTTCTCCCAGGATGGAGAGTTTTCCCGTTGTCCGACGATCACGTGGATACCGTTTTCTTTCATGTTAAGTGCCTGAGCTGGTCCTTGAACCCCATATCCAAGCACCGCAACTACTTCATTTTTAAGTACTTCTCTTGCATGATCGAGTGTAAACTCATCTCTGGTAACGACTTCTTCTTCAACTCCGCCAAAATTTATTCTTGCCATAATAATTTCTCCTTGTGTTTTATTTGTCAGTAATTCGAAATATTGACTTGCTATTCGAATCTATCGGGAAAAATTAGTTGTTGGGATGTTTTTGCGCTTTGAGCAAAGCATCATAACAACACAGAATCCTCCTTATATTTCGAATTGCTGTTATTTGTTTTTTTACAACGAAAAAGACGATGGGACGATTCAGATCAAAACATTTTTGTTCCGAGTTCGTTCCCAGACGAATTTTTTTAAATACTTTCTACAGGTTGCTTTTTCTGGTGCCAGGCAATGTAAAAAGGACGAATTCGAATTTATGAAGCAAATTTGAATTCAACGGGCATTTGAAAACCTTGGGATTCGAAATAATTATTGAATATCGTTTCTGCTCCCCTTTCCATTGCTACGATGCCGGTTCTGACCATTTCGATAATTCCATAAGGACGCAATACATCAACGAAGCTGTTCACTTTTTCCTCATCACCGGTAATCTCGATAATTAAAGAATTATTTGCCACATCCACAATGTGGGCGCGGAAAACATCTGCCAGTTTCATGATTTCTGATCGATTTTCTGAAGTGGTATTGACCTTGACCATCACTAAATCTCGGGTAACACGAGGTTTGTAAGTGATGTCCTCAACCTGAATGACATTGATCAATTTATACATATACGGAATGATCCGATTGACTTCGGTTTTATCGCTATCGACAACGATTGTGATCCTTGAAATTCCAGGTTGATTGGTCTGACCAACAGCGAGCGATTCAATATTGAACGTTCGTCTGCGAAATACTGAAACAACGCGGTTCAGAACTCCCGGTTTATCTTCTACTAATGCAACGAATGTGTGGCGCATATTTCCTCCTTTTTATATTCTTTATTTAAGATCAGCTTGTGATACTGGACGTCGTATCATCGTATCAATCGCCGCATTGCTCGGAACCATCGGATAGACGCAATCTTCTTTTTCTACACGGAAATCGATGATGACTGTTTCCGGAAGGCTCTGCGCTTTTCGAACTGCAGCTTCGACTTCCTCTCTTTTTGTAACGCGAATACCAGTCAGGCCATGTGCTTCAGCAATCTTGGCAAAATCGGGACTAATAATGGGTGTAGAGGTATAGCGGTTCTCATAGAAAAACTCCTGCCATTGCCGTACCATCCCGAGGTAACCGTTATTAATGATGGCGATGTTGATTTTGATACCTTCCTGGACGATGGTGGAAAGCTCTGATTGTGTCATTTGAAATCCGCCATCTCCTGCTATGATCCAAACTTCTTTTTCCGGTCTGGCGAATTTCGCTCCAATTGCTGCGGGAAGTCCAAATCCCATCGTTCCTAATCCTCCAGATGTGATTGCTGTGTAGGGTTGATTATGGCGATAATATTGCGCTGTCCACATCTGGTTCTGTCCGACGTCTGATACAACCAGCGCTTCCCCGTTCGTGCAGCGCCAGATATCATGAATGACATGAGCGGCGTGCAGATGTCCGTTATCCTGCATGTTCTTGATATCACGGACGGCAGCATCTTGTTTCCAGGATCCAATTTGCGAAAGCCATTCTGGATGTTCAGCAGGTTCAATTTGCGGTAACAACCTTCCTAAAATTTCTTTTAGATCTCCGACCAATCCAAGATCGACCGTCACATTTTTATTAATTTCTGAAGGGTCAATATCGATATGTATCTTTTTTGCTTTTGGAGCAAATGTACTAATTTTTCCGGTTACACGATCAGAAAATCTCATACCGAATGCCAGCAGCAAATCGGAATTTTGAATAGTCTGGTTAACCCATGCCTCTCCATGCATACCCATCATTCCCAGATACAGTGGATGATCTGCCGGGAAACTTCCCAGTCCCAGGAGTGTACTTGCTACCGGCGACTGTGTTTGCGTTGCAAATTCAAATACTTCAGCCATTGCACCGCTGTTCAGAACACCCTGACCGACCAAAATGACAGGCTGCTTTGCAGCATGAATCATTTGTACTGCATAGGCAAGATCGTTGGAGCTGGGACTCAAATCCGGACGATAACCCGGCAAGTGTACGGTCATCTCTTCATATTCCCATTCAATGATCTCTTGCTGGGCATCTTTTGTAATGTCAATTAAAACCGGACCTGGGCGACCGGAACCGGCGATATAAAAAGCCTCATGTACAACGGAAGGAATTTCATGAACATCAGTGATCAGATAATTGTGTTTTGTGATTGGAAGTGTGATTCCAGTTACGTCAGTTTCCTGAAAGGCATCATAACCGATTAGCGGGCTGGCAACCTGTCCTGTGATACAGACGACCGGTGAAGAATCCATAAATGCTGTGACGATTCCGGTGATCAAATTGGTCGCTCCAGGACCTGAAGTTGCCAACGCAACCCCAATTCTGCCGGAAGCACGTGCATATCCGTCAGCCATATGAACGGCGCCTTGTTCATGGCGAACGAGTACATGGTGAATGGTGCTTGAATCCAGCGCATCGTAAATCGGAAGCGTAGCTCCGCCGGGATATCCAAAAACTACTTCAACGCCTTCACGTTCCAGACACTCCCATAGGATTTGTGCACCTGAATATTTCATCTTTTCCTCCAAATTTCATTCCCTGTTATTTCGATTGAACTACGATAGCAATACTGCGCCAGAATCAGCGCTGGTGACCATTTTGGAATAACGTCTTAACCAACGGCTTTGAACATTTGATTCGAATTCAGGCAGACTGTCCAACCTATTCTGAATCGTTTCTTTTGATAGCAGAACGTTCAGACTACGATGATCCAGATCGATTTCAATCATGTCACCTGGTTCAAGGGCGGCAATAGGTCCTCGAGCAGCTGCTTCCGGAGAAATATGGCCGATACAAGCGCCACGAGTACCGCCGGAGAATCGTCCATCTGTAATTAATGCGACCTTGTCGCCTAATCCCATCCCCATGATGGCACTTGTCGGGCTCAGCATTTCTTGCATGCCGGGGCCGCCTTTGGGACCTTCGTATCGGATCACAACTACATCTCCACTTTTCACGTCACCACGCATAATTCCTTTTGATGCTTCTTCTTCTGAATCAAAGATTCTGGCAGGACCAATAAACTTCATCATATCCGGACTGACACCGGCAGTCTTGATCACAGCGCCGTCAGGGCATAGATTCCCAAAAAGAATGGCGAGACCACCTTTTTGTGAATAAGCTTGTTCATAGGTATGAATGACTTCTTGATCTCGAATTGAAACGTTTGAAATGGATTCTCTTAAAGTTGTTCCGCTGACAGTCAGACGATCAAGGTGCAACCCACAATGATGTCGATCAATTTCGTTGAGAATTGCAGGGACACCGCCGGCGCGATGGACATCGTCCATATGCCATTTTCCAGAAGGACTGATTTTGCACAAGTGGGGTACTCGGTCGGCGACGTCGTTAATTCGTTGAAGCGGGTAATCAATTTCTGCTTCATTGGCGATTGCCAGCGTATGAAGGACTGTATTTGTCGATCCTCCCATTGCCATATCCAGAGCGAAAGCATCATCCAGCGCATCCTGAGTTACGATTTTTCGCGGTGTGATATCTTTTTCGATCAATTGCAGTATTAAGGACGCTGCACGATCTGCTAATGTATTGCGTTCATCCGAAAGCGCTAAGGCGGTCCCGTTGAAAGGAAGCGCTATGCCTAACACTTCCATCAGACAATTCATCGAGTTTGCTGTAAACATTCCCGAACAGGATCCACAAGAAGGACAGGCATAGTCTTCCAATGTCTTCAAACGGGCAGCATCGATCTTTCCGCTTTGATATGCGCCCAATCCTTCAAAAACCGAAATCAAGTCCAATGCTTCACCCTCTGGAGTTTTACCGGTTTTCATTGGACCACCGGAAACAAAAATGGTCGGAATGTTCAATCGCATCGCAGCCATAATCATCCCCGGTACAATCTTGTCGCAATTTGGGATACATATCATTCCGTCAAATTGATGGGCTTCAATCATGGTTTCAACACAGTCTGCAATTAATTCACGGGATGGAAGAGAGTATTTCATCCCTTTATGCCCCATGGCGATTCCGTCATCAACTCCGATTGTGTTGAACTCAAAGGGAACACCACCTGCTGCTCGAACTGCATTTTTTATTCGGCTGCCAAATTTTTGCAGATGAACATGACCTGGAATGATATCGACATAGGAATTGACGATAGCGATAAACGGTTTTTTCATATCCTCATCGGTTACTCCTGTTGCTTTTAGCAGAGCGCGATGCGGTGCGTGTTCAATACCTTTTTTGATTTTATCTGAGCGCATTAATTCTCCTCCGGTGAGAAAAAAATATAAAAAAAAGACCACCCTTTTTTGATTGGGTGGTCCTGGTTACGTTTGTCAGTCGTCTTTGGTGTATTGTTATTTCACCGTTCCTTTTCCATTCCAATCAAAAGTAGGCTCTCAAGAAGGAGAGCCAAAATAATGATGATAATGGAAAGAGAATAATTAATAAACATTGTTTTTATTTGTTTTCTATGATGAACTTCGTTTTAAATTATCAATTTATGAAAAATTATCAAACATTCGAAAGAATGTGTCATTTATATCATCTCTTGCATTTCTGTCAATGGTTTTAAAGAAAAAAATTGAAAATCATGACAGTCTATCTATGTGACATGAGAAATTTAAAATTGGAATTCGTTCCTGCGATTCTACGTAGTGCACAAGAATATTTTTTTTCAAAAGAGTGCTCCAAAAAATGGATTACTGTCGAATTAGCAGTTCTTCGAAATATCGACTTGTAATGCAAATCAGTCCTCCTGACAATTCGAATTGTTGGCATCTGTTTCACGTTAACAGTTTTTTCGCGTAAAATTAAAGCCTATTTGTATATCAATGATATTTTCCTTATCAACAGAAACAGACAATTTCGTGTTTCATTAACAACAATAATTTCGGAGTAAAAAAAATGGCAAGGTTAATTTGTGCAGGTATGGCAGTTGTGGATATTCCGTTAAAACCGGTTGACAGGAGTATTTTTGATGTGGATGGATTTGAATTAGAAAAAACTGTCATGAATTCCGGAGGAGATGCTTTTAACACTGCAATTAATTTGGCAAAACTCGGTATGAATCAGGAAATGAAGTATGTCGGTATGGTTGGAGATGACATTTTCGGCAGCTTTATTCTTAAAGTTGCCCAGGAAAAAGGGCTCAATACATCGGGAATTGGAACGACTCAGGAGGCAAGTACAGCAACAAGCTTTATATTGATTGAAAGTTCGGGTGAACGTCATTTTATTTTCACAAGCGGCGCCAGCAGGGTGATTGATGAGAATTTTGTCATTTCACATTTGGATTCAGATACGGAATTTTTGCATATAGGAAGCCTGATGACGCATCCGAAGCTTGAATTTGATCATCTTGAGCGGCTGTTCCGCTATGCACGCGATCACAACATCAAGACAAGTTTTGACGTGACACATGACTCAGAAGGGCTATGGTTAAAACGGATAGAAAAAGGATTACCGTATACCGATACATTTTTTGCGAGTTATGAGGAAGCCGTTTCCTTATCCGGCGGTTTGAAAAATCCGGATGAAATGAGCAGATTTTTTCACCAATTTGGAATAAAGAATTTTGTCTTAAAATTGGGTAAGGACGGTTGTTATGCAACCGATTATCATAATGTCTATCAAGTCGAAACGTTTACGGAATGTCCGGTGGTTGATACGACAGGTGCCGGAGATGCGTTTGTTTCAGGATATTTATTTGGGATTTTGAAGGGTTTTTCAATGGAAGAATGTTGCTTACTTGGAAATGGAAATGGTTCATTAAGTGTCGGAGCTATTGGAGCAACGACTTCAACAGGGACTGCCGAGCAATTGAAACAATTCTTTATCGATCATGGCACAAAAAATCTTAAGGATCCGAACTCTTTTTTGAAAAAGTTTTAGCATTACAACAATAAAGAATCTTTCTCATATTTCAAATTGCTGTTTTTAATATATAAAAAAAACGGCGCTTTACCCGCTGTTCTACTCTTTCCGCTAAATCATACGAACCTATAAAAGGACCAACCAAATGACTCAATATATTTTTCCAAAAGGATTCCGCTGGGGTGCATCTACATCTGCTTATCAAATTGAAGGCGCTTGGAACGAAGATGGGAAAGGAGAATCTATTTGGGATCGTTTCACACATTTACCTGGAAATATACTGGATGGTTCCAGCGGTGATATCGCTTGTGATCATTACCATCGCTATCAAGATGATATCCATTTGATGAAAGAGCTTCATCTGGATGTCTATAGTTTCACAATCTCCTGGACAAGAATTATTCCGGAAGGCCGCGGCAGGGTTAATCAAAAAGGGCTCGATTTTTATCGGAGATTGACAGATTCCCTGTTGGAAGCTGGAATTACTCCCTTTTCAACGCTTTATCATTGGGATTTGCCGCAAACGCTGCAGGATGAAGGAGGATGGCAGGTCCGGTCAACCGTTGATGCGTTTATTGAATATGCCGATGTGGTGAGCCGTGCCTTAGCCGATCGTGTGAAACATTGGGCTACGCTCAATGAACCGTGGTGCGCCAGTTTTCTCAGTTACGCAATCGGTCAACAGGCACCCGGAATGAGAGATATGAAAGCTGCGGTCAAAGCTTCTCATCATTTACTGCTTGCCCATGGGTTATCCGTTCCGGTTATTCGTAGTAACAGTCCCCAATGCGAAGCCGGCATTATTCTGAATTTCTCACCAAGTGAACCGGCGTCACCAAGTAATGCGGATTATCAGGCGGCAAGAAAGTATGACGGATACTTTAATCGCTGGTTTTTAGATCCTCTTTTTGGAAGGTTGTATCCAGCTGATAAGACTGCAGAATATTCTGAAGCGGGCTACCTTCCTCAAGATTTGATAAAGCCGGGAGATATGGAAAAAATTGCCGCTCCAATCGATTTCTTAGGCGTTAATTACTATAACCGAAGTGTGCATCGTGCTGAGATTCCCGAGGATCAAAATTTGCCGCAGACAAATTTTGTGGCTCCTGAATCTGAATGGACAGATATGGGCTGGGAAGTTTTTCCCCAGGCTTTATATAGGCTCTTATGCAGACTTTACTTTGAGTATCAGATACCGAAACTGTACATCAATGAGAATGGTGCGGCTTATTCCGATTCACCTGATGCGTCTGGATCTGTGAAAGACGTCCGGCGGATTCAATTCATTCGGGATCATCTGATTCAGGTTCATCGTGCGATTCAGGCTGGAGTTCCCTTGGCAGGGTATCTTACATGGTCTTTCATGGATAATTTTGAATGGGCAAATGGTTATACCAAACGATTTGGATTAGTTTGGGTAGATTATGAGACACAAAAAAGAATTCTCAAAGATAGCGCATTTTGGTATCGAAAAGTGATATTGGATAATGGTTTTAAAACGGATTAGGATTCGATACAACTTTTTTCTGAATCAATGTGGATTCAACTTTCAGCGTAAATATTGCCAAATCGATCATTAAGGCGCTAAAAGCTCGTTATAGAAACTGGTTCTGTAATGATGAAAAAATTGCATTGCAAAGTCAATTGTATGCGGATATGATGCAAGCTTGTATTGAATCCGGTGTCTGAATCGCTTTTTTAACCTGGGGTGTGAGCGATTCAATGAGTTGGATTTCTGCCAAGATCAGGAATAACGTATATGATATTCCTATTAAAGATGCTGCGCCTTTGTTATTTGACGCAGCCTATCAGCCGAAGCCGGCTTATTTTTCTGTCCAGAAAGTTTTGCTCAATGCGCTCAATTCGATGGAGGAAAAAAAGTAGCGATTATTTCCAATCAATCCAGATTGGTTCAGTATTGGATGGAATCAAATCATAAGCTTGCTCCATTGGAATATCCTTAATTTTGCATAGAATCAACGCAATAGCCAGACCGTGTGAAATGATCAGAACAGCGCCATCCGGATATTTCGATGCAATTTCTTCAATAGCTGTAATCACACGTGTACTGACTTCTGAAAGGGTTTCACCGCCGGGAGGACGGACATTATGCGGATTCGTCTCCCTTTGCTGCCAAATTTCGTTGTATTTTAATTTAATATCATCCAGATGCTGCCCTTCCCATACGCCTTGATTAATTTCACGTAAACGGGAATCCAACTGGACAGGAATCTGAAAATAATCGGATATAATACTGGCGGTTTCAGATGCCCGTAATAAATCGCTGCTAAAAATGGCGTCAATCTGGCGGTTCTGTAATTGTGGAATCAGCGATTTCGCTTGTATCTTTCCGGTTCCATTCAATGGAATATCACTCTGTCCGGTATAACGTCCCTGAACGTTCCAATTAGTCTGTCCATGACGTATCAGGCATAAATGGGTCATTTTTTCAACTTCTCGTAATATTCTTTAATCGTTATCATAGGAGGCCGTTCCAATTCCGCTATTTCAACAACGTCAAGGAAGTTACCATCTTTACTCGAATGAATCAGCTTCATCGTTTTATTAACATCTTCAATGATGGATCGTTCATACCGTGGTTCGAGTTTTTTCAATACCGCTTGAATGATAGCAAACGACATTTTACTCAATGCTTCCAATTCTTGATTATGATGAACGCGTTCCAGCAGATTCACTTGTGCAATCGCGTTTAACCCTCTTTGTTCGAAAACGTCGATTAATAAACCGATCTCGACACCATATCCGGAAAAGAATACCGATTTTTCCAAAGTCTCTCGGCGTCCGGCGTATTCACCGGACAAAGGTTGGATAATTCCTGAAAGTTCCGGGTAAAACAGGTTAATTAATGGTCTGGCAGTCAGTTCCGTTACCCTGCCGCCTCCCTCTGTTTGCAATCTCCTTCCAACTTTTAACGGGCGACGATAAAAACCTTTAACAAATTGGACATGTTCATTTAAAAGGAGCGGCCCTATAATTCCGTATACAAAGCGCGGATGTATATTCACAATATCCGTGTCAATCCATGCAATTATGTCCCCTTTTGTTACGAACAGGCTTTTCCAAAGAGCATCTCCCTTGCCAATTCTTGCACCCTGTTCAGGTAAAATTTCCTGATGAATATATACAGGAACTCCCAGCGATTCTGCTATCTGGCGGGTGTTATCTGTCGAATTCGAATCGATCAATACGATTTCATCCAACAATGGCAAATCATCCATTAATGTTTTTTTAATGGTGGAAATGACTTTCCCTACCGTTTCCTCCTCATTTAATGCTGGAAGCGCCAAACTGATCGTGGTTCCGCTTTTTTCTTTAAGATCCATCAATTGACGAAAATCCTCGAATTCATCTGCGTGATAGGTATTTTCTGCAAACCACTTATCAACCAAAATCGAAATAGCTTTTGATCCGGAACTTTCGTCCATATTTGATTCCGCGGTCGTTTTTTTGGTTTTCACGATCATAATGGTTGCTTTTGATTCATGCAGCAATTTTTCTGCAACTGGTCCAATTTTTGATCCTGTCATGCTGGTATTTGCAGTTACGCCTAAAACAACAAAATTGTACTTATTCGATTCTTCTAAAAGGGTCTGGACATAATCCGGTGTCACGATGGAGCGGAAATTCACTTCTGGCAGTTGTTGAAGGATGTGTTTATACCCTTTAAATGGGGCTTCATTTTCCCTGCTTGCATCTTTTTCGGAAAAAGACAAATGGACAACGTCTAATTGAGCCGGTTTCAAATATAGACCAACTCTCAATGAAAGTTCTGCATGCGGACCGCCACGAACTGGAATAAGCATGCGATCAAATTCGATTTTTTCAGATCCGCGAATTAGGGCGACGTCGCATATAGAATTTGAGATCAGTTCAGAAGCTGAAATGTTGCAGGCAATATGGTTGTCATTGATTTCTGTCAAAAACAAGTCCGGTTTTTCTGCAAGGATGACTTTTTGGAGGTCAATCCAGGGAGTATCTGAAACAATTACATTTGATTTATAGCGGATTGCCGGCCCTTCGCTGATTGCCAACAAACGTTTGCGTAATTCTCTGGCAGTCAATGCTCCTGCGCTGATTGATTCACCTTCTGATATTGCAACAACGCCGACAAGGATCACTTCTTCAGCAATCTCTTTTGCGATAGTAAGCGACGCATTGCCTGTCGTACCGGTACAGATGGGTACCAGTACAGATTTTATTTTTGGCAGAGTTTTTTTCATAACACAACTTTCTTTAGCAGAGGTTCCATAATTTTTTGGTAGATTGAATCCCAGGTGTAGATTCTTTTTACTCTTCGTGACCAGCGCAATGTTGCTTCTTGATTTAATCGCTGATCAATGAGAGCTGCAATGGCGGATGGTTCATCGTGAACGTTGAAATAAGTGACATCCTCTTTGCCTAATTCCCGAAGAACAGGAATATCAGAACAAAAGACAGGTAGAGAACTGAACGCAGCCTCAATTAATGGAATTCCGAACCCTTCTTCAAAACTCGGAAACAGGAGTAAATCAGAAAGACGATAAAAATCAGTTATTACAGAGTCAGGAATGTAGGAGTTTGTGATTTCCGCAAGAAAATGAACAATCCCTTGTAAATGTAAATCATCACGCAGCGTCAATAATTTCTGCTTATATGTTGCATTTTGAGGGTTGTGAGGTCCTTCCGGACCGGTTATGACAAGCATCGTTTTCGAATATATTTTTTGAAGTTCTGAGACAATATAAAGCGCTTGTTCGATATTTTTTCTGGGAGTTAATCGGGCAGGCAAAAGAACTAACGGATCTGCTTCGTATAATTTCAGTTCTTCGATTAATTGTTTTGTCTGTTTTTCAATTTTTAGAAATGATTCCATATTCACGCCGTTAGGAACGACATAAATTTGTTCAACTGGGATCTTCAGCAACTGACTTAACTCATTTCGTCTGGTTTCAGAAACCACGACATGAGACGCCCACGACCATTGATCACGCAGCAAATCCCAGGGATACCCTTCATGCAGATCATTGTGGCTGCGGGATGCAGACCAGGATAAATCATGGTGCCAAAGGATTAAATGAGGAAATCCTGGTGTCTGATTCATATCGTAGAGTGCAGCCGTCAAGGGAAGATTCTTGTTTAATGTAGCTATGTTATGAGCAATAATAATATCGAAGTTCTTAAAACAGATAGCAAGCTGCTTTTTTAACCAATCTCTTTGTTTGTCAAAATCTGCGGTGTATAAACCCTGGTCAAGCTGTTTCTTGATTTCCATGACCTCAGAATTTCGTGAGTCGAGCTGTGGGATTATCCTGACAGCAATATTCGGATGAAATGGTTTCCCACGTCCGGCAAAAATGGTCACTTGATGGCCGGCATTTGTCATAAGAAGTGCATGTTGAGCCATGACGCTTTCCACACCACCAATTATGGGAGGCGATGAATAATGTATCAGCGCGATTCTCATAATCTTTCTCCATAACAACCGCTCAATAACAGCCTTAATCGATTTTCAAGCATAGTAAAGGAGTAATAGCGTTGTGCAAGCTGATAATTGAATTCTGATCGTTGTTGAGCCTCTTCCGGATGAAGCAACAGCTTTCGAACTTGATCAAGTGTCTCTTCACTGATAAAACCATCAAATTCTATAACCTGAAAACCTTTTGGTTTGATATCCGTTTCATATATTGAATAATTGTTAACAACTAACGGGCGTTTATAGTATATTGCTTCCAGAAAGGCATTGCCAAAACCTTCAATTGCTGAAGGATAGGTCACCAGATCTGCGAATGGGTAGATATCTTCCAAGGTATAAATCTTTCTGCCATCAGTCGTAAATCCTCGCTGATTACTGATGATGTCCGAGACAAAATTGACTGTGACTCCCAATAAAGAGGCAAATTCATGAATTCGTTTTTCATAAGCCGTTCCTTCATCACCCGCTGCATGCGAAATTACCAACTCTGCCGGCAGGTTCAGACGGCGTGTCAATTCAATTGCATGTTCAATTCCTTTACGTTGAATGATTCTGGTCGGCTGAAGAATCAAAAATTGACCGGGTCCAAGTCCTAAATCTGAGCGAACAGATTTCGTATAATCATCCTGCGGGAGCGGCGGCTTATCAAAATCCATTACATTTGGAATCACCATCGATGAAACACCAACTTTCGATGCTAACTGTCGAGCCTGAATGGTATTGAGGACAACATGTTGAATGGACGGCAGATCAGGAGGAAATGCGGTTGAAAGGTAATCTTGAACAGAATTATTGATGAATCGCTGCCTTTCCCAATAGAAATCATGATGATGAGCAATGACAGGAAAACCCGTTTCGGCAATAAATTCGGTGATTGCCAATCCAAGCGGAATATTGACAGGAATTGTGATGGCATTCTCTATGATTAATACTTCTAAATGGAATTTAAATGCAAATTGATAAAGATGTTCTTTGAAATAATTTTTTAGATCTTGGATTTTTTTTGAAGTCTTGGAAGATCGGATATATATTGAAAAATAATCTTGATACAACGTTTCAAATTCCGGATGTAACTTTCTGGATTGGTGCAGTTTTCCCCATTCTCCATTGAAAACTGTCTGCGTAATGGCATCAATTTCAGGATGCCGATAAAATGCTTCCGGAACAATATAACTTTGATCCTGCGGGCGATCACACTCTCCGCAAAAATAGAAACATTGATATCCCATACGTTGCAATACGGAAGCCCATTTCGCAGTTTCCAGGGAAACTCCGTCGTTCCCCGCAAATCGGGTAGATATGAAACCAATCAATCGTGAGTGTGTCAGTTTAATTCTCCTTTTTAACGAGATATCTCATTTCCCTAATATTCATTAAATAATTAATATAATCCATGGAATCGCTGCAGAAAAATTAAAGGGGAGAAGACTCTATTGATAATACAGTACAATAAAATTTATGGATATTAATATTTATACCATATTATTAACACGGTTATATGGTGATGTCATTGCAAAAGAAGCCATTATCCGTCTGATTGATATTATTGAAAGGCATCAAAATAAAATTGCTGATCGTCTTTTTTCGTTTGATTTATCGAGGGACGTCTGTAATCCTGTGCTTTTGATAACCTATCCGGATCAAGTTCAGACTTTCAATCAGCCGCACTTAAAGACGCTGAGAGCTTTTTGCAAGAAGCACTTTCAGAACATCGTCAGCGGTATCCACATATTGCCTTTTTTCCTGTGGTCTTCAGATGATGGATTTTCAGTTATGAATTATCGAAAAGTGGATCCATCCTATGGCAACTGGGACGATATTGAGGCAATCGGAACGTCATTTGATCTGATGATCGATAGCGTATTGAACCATGCATCTGCACAGGGGGACTGGTTTCAGGCTTTTATTCAGAATGAAGTACCCTATAACAATTATTTTGTGACGATCGAGGGGAATCCCGATCTTTCAAAAGTAGTTCGCCCAAGGACTTCTCCTTTGCTGACTACAGTTCAAACCCGATCCGGATTAAAAAAGGTCTGGACAACTTTTGGATCAGATCAGGTGGATTTGGATTATAAAAATCCAGAAGTATTGCTTGAAATGATCGATATAATCCTTCTTTATATCAGTCATGGCGCTCGATATCTACGTTTAGATGCGATTGCTTATTTATGGAAAGTAATCGGTACATCCTGTATTCATCTACCGCAGACACATACCGTCGTCCAACTATTGCGTTCTATTTTGAATGATGTCGCACCGGATGTTAAAATCATCACAGAGACCAACGTGCCGCATCATGAGAACATTTCTTATTTTGGAAACGGAACGAATGAAGCCCATCTGGTCTACAATTTTGCACTACCTCCATTAGTTTTGCACACATTATTAACTGGTAATGCGACCGCGCTTTCTGAATGGGCTGCCAACCTTGAATTACCATCCCGGGAAACCACTTTTTTTAATTTTCTTGCTTCTCATGATGGAATCGGATTGAATCCGGTTCGAGGGATTCTGAGCGCTGTGGAAATTGATCAACTGGTGAAACGAATTTTAGACCACGGTGGTTTAATTTCTTATAAAACAATGGCAGATGGTACTCAAAGCCCATATGAAATGAATATCAGTTATTTTGACGCAGTTTCAAATCCTAACACGGATGAGCCGTTATCATTAAAAGTAGATCGGTTTATGGCTGCTTATGCGATTGCGCTTTCATTAAAAGGAATCCCCGGTATCTATTTTCACAGTATTGTCGGTTCCCGAAGCTGGCTCGCAGGTCCGCAAAAGACCGAACAGAATCGATCGATAAACCGCCAAAAATTTGATCGCGATGCTTTATCATCAGCATTATCCAATCCGGATACGCTTCAGGCGCAGGTGTACCGTCGATTTCAGCGATTGCTTTCTCAATATCGAAACACTCCCGCATTCCATCCATATGGAAATCAAAAGATAATTCAGGCCGGAAAAGAAATTTTTTGTGTGCTGAGAAGTTCATGCAATGGAAAAGATTCAATCCTCTGTCTGCAAAATGTGACAAGTGCATGTCAAAGCTATCAAAATATTCTTTTACAGCCTTATCAAACTGTTTGGATCGATTATCCGGATCCTTCGATATTGATTTGATAAACCACAACAACAAATACTCCCTTTCATAATTTGAATCACTGGAGATGCCATGGATGCAAGTAGAATTTTTGGATAATAATAATGATTGGGACAATTTTCTCATTGTTGTAGCGGATCGTCAGAAGAACAACCGCAGGATTGGCGAATAATCAGTTCTGAGGGGATGATGGAGTGATTCACGTTCATATTCGGATTTTGTTTCATCATAAAGAGCAAGTTGATCGCCGTCTGAGCAATTTTGATTAAAGGCTGCCTGATTGTAGTAATTTTTACCGGAGTGACTTCCATCCAGTCAACCGTATCGTAACCGATGATCGCAATTTCTTCCGGGATTTTGTAATGGTAATGCATAGCCGCTTTATACACTCCCAGTGTGATGGATTGACTGATGCAGAAAATTGCGTCAATTTTTTGTTTCTCGATCAATTGATGGGCGATTTCAAAGGCATCTGTTCCCATATAATCCGTTTCTTTGATTAATTCCGGAATATAGAGATTTTTTTCTTTTAATGCATCTTCATATCCACGGATGCGGTCGATTGTGTTCGATCCATATTTGGGCAATGCGATCAAAGCGATCCGTTTTCTGCCATGTTCAATCAGATGGTTTACGGCTTCTTTGCTGATTTCATAATTATTGGTTGTGACACTTGCGATTTCCAATGGCGTCGGAAGCGTTCTTTCGATGCAGACGATAGGAATGTCCGTTTCTTTTTTTACGAAATTCAGATGATCATAGTTTTTTGATAGAACAGGGCAAATGATCAGACCATCCACTCGTTTTGAAATCAGGTTGTTTACCGCATTGATTTCGATTTGGTCATTTTCTTCCGTGGAGATTATTAATGTATCCACATAGTTTTCTGAGGCTGCCTTTTGGACAGTTCGGACCATTGCGGGTGTGACCGGGCTGGTAATATTCGTTAGAATCAGACCGATGGTATTTGTCGCATTTCTTTTTAGGCTGCGGGCAATAAAATTTGGAGCGTAATTCAACTGCGCAATGGCATTCAATACTTTTTCTCGGAGTTCTGGCGCCACATATTTATCTTTATTGTTCATCACAACCGATACTGTGGAAACAGAAACGCCAGCCAGTTTGGCAACATCGACTATCGTAGAATTTCGACTTGTACCCATAGTGATTTCCTTTAATGGCTCTGCTTTCCCAGCAATTCGAAATATGGATTGATTTTTCGAATCAATCAAGAAAATTTGTTGTTCTTATGGTTTTGCTATTTGAACAAAAACCATAAGAACATCAAAGAATTCTTTTCATATTTCGAATTACTGTTGCTTCCCACTTTTGTTTCAGATTGTTACCGAACAGGTTGTTATGCCATGTTTCTTGCTGAAAGATCCATAAGGTTCGAATAAAATATATCATTGTTAGTGAATGGTATTATATCTTGCAAAAAGATTTGTTTACCATGTCAATTATCATGAAAAATCTGACTGCATAGATATGAAAAACCATCATTGTCAGGTTAAAATCTTTTTTGTCCAAACATTGATTCCAATTCTTTTCCGATTTCGATTTTTCCCCCCTTAAGAAAAATTGATTTGCTATGGTTGAATGGAACAATTTTCAACGGGAAAATTGTTTGATGATCCAGGGAAAACTTATTTAGCAGGTTTCAACTCTGTCATGATTTTTGTATGACAATTATCGCATTGACCTTTTTTCGAATCTAAAATACTATTAATTTTATTCAGCGAAACGTTTTTCTATTCAATTATATCAGAATTGGATTTTTCAAGGATTAAAAATGAAATATACAAAATTTGCAGATGATGATTTTAAAGTATCAAAAATTTGTCTCGGAACAATGAATTTTGCTGATCGATGCGACTATAAAACTTCTGAGGAGATTGTCCGACTTGCCTGGGAACTCGGGATAAATTTTATCGATACAGCCGCGATGTATACCAATGGAGAAGCTGAGCGGTATCTGGGAAAAGCGATGAAGGCGCTTCCACGTGAAAAGATTTTTTTGGTAACCAAAGTCGTAAAAGGAATTGATCGAGATAGTATTCTTTCCGGAATTGATGAGAGCCTGGAAAGACTTCAGACGGATTACGTGGATTTGTACTTGATTCATTGGCCAGTGGCGGGTATGGATCTTGTTGAGATGATGGAAAGTCTGAATCAAGTTGTTCATAGCGGAAAAGCGAGAAATATCGGTGTGTGCAATTTTCCGGCATATTTGCTGGCAGCCGGCAACCGAATTGCTCAGGAAAGAGGATTGAAGAAACTGAATTGCAACCAGGTAGCATATAACTTAATTGAACGGGGAGTTGAGGTTGAAATTTTGCCACAGGCTATTTTGGAAAAAATTGCAATTATGGCTTATCGACCGCTTGCAATCGGACTTTTGACCGGCAAATTTTCACAAGGGATGAAAATGGATCCGGCGACTCGCGGTGCCACGGATGCTCGTGTCATCACCTGGCTTTCTGATTATGGAAAAAGTGTCGATCGATTTGTCCATTTTGCTGAAGAGAAAGGTATCCAACCGGCGCAATTGGCTGCCGCATGGGTAAGTCATTGTCCTGCAATTACAGCTCCGATTATTGGCGTCAGCTCGACAAGACAGTTGTTATCATCGGTCGAAGCGATCAATGTCGAATTATCCGATGAAGACTACAATTCCGTAACAGAAATATTTCCAACAGAAGTTTGGGAAGAAAGTTTGCAGTTATTCCCAGGTCTGAAATTTAATTTTCCAAGACTGCGAAGAAATCTTTTTTTGCATAAAGCTTAATATTTATCGGCGGATTCCAGGGAATACCACAGATGGAGAAAATTCGGACAGCAATCATTGGATGTGGAAAAGTAGGCGCAACCCATGCGCTGGCATATAAAACTTTGGAAAATTCTCAATTTACAGCGGTCTGCGGATCCAAGCTTGAGAAAACGATCGCGTTCAGCAAGGCATATGGTGTACCGGCTTATACCGATATCGGAAAAATGATTGCCGAAAACGATATTCAGGCAGTATCTATCTGCGCTCCCCATCCATTGCATGCGGAACTTGTCCGCCAGGCAGCGAGCGCCGGGGCACACGTTTTATGTGAAAAACCTCTTGCTGTCACTCTACAAGATTGCGATTTGGCAATTCATGCCTGCGAAAAAGCAGGTGTAAAACTGAGCGTAATCAGTCAGCGCAGATATTATCCGGCTGTCGTTCGAATGGCAGCGGCAGTTCATTCCGGAAAAGTTGGCAGACCGATCATCGGTACAATGACCGTATTAGGATGGCGAAGCCCGGAATATTATTTGTTGGATCCATGGCGTGGAAAATGGAAAACGGAAGGCGGCGGTGTTATGGTAAATCAGACTGTTCATCAGCTTGATTTGCTGCAATGGATGATGGGTCCGATCGCTGAAGTGTTTGGTTATTGGGATAATTTCAATCATCCTTCTGTCGAAATTGAGGATACTGCAGCCGCTGTGATTCGTTTTCGAAATGGCGCAATTGGTCAATTTCTTGTGTCCAATTCTCAGAAACCTGAATTCTATGGAAAAATCCATGTGCATGGTGAAAGCGGCGCATCCGTTGGTGTTCAAGTAGAAGGCGGGACTCCCTATATCTCCGGAGTATCTTCAGCGGTCGATCCGTCTTTTAATGATATTTGGACAATTCCCGGTGAGGAAGCGAATTTGGAAATTTGGCAGAAACAAGATCGGGAGATGGCCAAAACCATCGATCCGATGAATTACTATCATCAACTGCAAATAAAGGATTTTCTGGATTCGATTCTTCAGGATACTGAACCGCCGATTAACGGGTATGAAGGCAGGAAAACAGTCGAATTGTTTACCGCTGTTTATCGATCGCAAAAGGATGGAAAGCCGGTCAGCTTTCCGCTTCCTATCGAAGAAGATGAATCTTTTGACGGCAGATATTCCTATTTGCCATATTCAAAACGAAAATAGCGTGCCGATCCGTTTTCTATATATCAATAAGCATGTTTGTAATTCGAATTGCTGTCTTGATGCAGCAATTCGAATAAATACTCGACAATTTTACTGAGAAAAAAACTTATTGATTTTGTTGTTTTTGTAAACGAAACACGAAAACAACAAATATTTTCGATTGGTTCGAAAGATTGATTAATATATTGAAATGATGCTATAAATTATGAATTGTTGATTATCAATAGTTATAAAATCTTGAGGGAATAGATTTATTGATTATATTTATTTCCGTTTTGCACAAATAAAATTGATCGATAATCCCTCCTGTTTTTTAAATTACTGATCATCAATTGATTTATTTCTTCTGAGTGCTATAATGATACATAATTCATGTTGGTATTTTATTAATCCATGCAAATCCTTGATGAACCAGGGGGAATAATTGAAAATTCCGTTGATTATCTTTCTGATGATTGCCGGATATCTGCTCGGATCGATTCCTGCCGCTTACGTTGTCGGAAGAATCGTTAAGAAAATCGATCTGCGGCAATACGGCAGTGGTACTGTCAGTAGTTCCATGGTATGGGAACATGTCGGACATTGGGCAGTAATTCCAGTTGCGTTATTTGATGTTTTTAAAGCGTCAGTTCCGGTTTGGTTGACAATCCATTTTAATCTCGGGGAAATTGTT
>Ga0116193_1000293_pt1 | contig 49381 bp, 31 predicted proteins | sample AD_UKC115_MetaG_FD_89892 | JGI IMG/M metagenome (GOLD analysis project Ga0116193, IMG submission 89892) | Active sludge microbial communities of municipal wastewater-treating anaerobic digesters from Hong Kong - AD_UKC115_MetaG | ecosystem: Engineered > Bioreactor > Anaerobic > Digestate... | reverse complement strand
TTTGATGTTTCTGTAGTTTCATCAGAAACCTGGAATAATGAACTTGGCTGGATCACTGCAGGTTTAGGTTTCAGTTCTGCGACTGAGAAAGACAACGTATTCAAATCGGGTATTACCAATGCCATCACCTTTGTGAAAGGCAAACAAGTACAGACCGGTACATCTTTCGTGATCCGTGTTTCACCGACGAACGTTATTGTTACTCCCGATATGCTTTCATTCCAGAACAGTTTGGGTGAAGCTTACAACAATCTGAAGGTAACGAAGGTAGAACCGTACGAAGGATTACTTACCCGTTCAACAGCCAATGGTGGTGGATTGTGGGAAGTATTCGTGGAGTTGGAAAACTACGACGCAGCTGCATTCAAAGCCGCTACCGAAAAAAGCGGTGATAAAATATTGTTTGCCGTTGCAATTAATAACAACGATGCAGACGCACCCAGCAAAGTAATCAGCTCTTATGATATTGATTTATCATGGACTCCTTATGTATCTGCAAACCAACTCTTTTTCTTTGTTGGAGATCAACACGTGAAGAACGTAAACAACCGTTTTGACAACACTAGTATCAGTCTTGGCAACCCCGGTTCGGGCACTGTATACGCAGAAGAGAAGTGGTCGGGTGCAGCAGCCGTTGCAAAAACCACCTCACCGGCTAACACAAATGCTGATGGTGCTGACGACCGTTCTGGTCTTGCTGCTTATCCTGCAGTTCAGGGACAACCCATCAAGATTTCTCTGACTCAGGCTTTGGCTGATGCAAAGGTTACTGCTCCTACCAATATCCGCGGTATGTATGTAACTTTAGACTATCAGGCCAATGCCATCGATTCTGCTCCGTCGGAATGGAATGCATGGAACAGCTATAGCTACACCGGTCTGGGAACTGTAGTGGAAGGTACCAGTACTGAAATCATCATTAATAGCAACCAGGCTATCAGTGATTACATTGGTTTCCGTGTATTTGCCGTAAACTTTGACGGTACGTTGGTTGATCCCGACGGAAAAGCATTCTATGTAAGCCTCGGCAAGGAAGCTACCAACTGGAACGCACTGAATACAGTAGTTAAAGCTACTGAAGCCGGACTTGCAAATGCCAATGCAACACTTTCGGCCAAGGTAAATGCTACCCTGTCGAAATTGACCGGTGCTGTTTCCTTCGAATGGACTACAGATAAGGCTAACGACGTAGCCCAAACAACTCCTGCATTCGACGTATTCTTCACCAACTCAAGTGATGCTGTTGTATTTGATACTAAAACAGGAGTAGGCGTAACAACTGATTTAAGCAAGGTTACCAAAGCTTATACCATTGCAAGAGTAAATGACTGGTTGGCTTACACAGACAATAAGGTTTACAACGGCAAGCTCACCATCAAGAATGGTACCGGACATGTACTGGCTACGCTGACTGTAACCTTCAAGAAGGAACTTCCCGGTATACCGAGTGGATTCTCTGTGAAGACCAGCCAGATTGGTACAGACGGTATCTATCGCAGCTATCTGGAACCCAATGTATGGGCCGCACCGACTGCTGTTTCCGGAACCATGCCATTGAATCAGGTATTCAACTTCGGAACAGGTACTCTTGCCAACTACGAAACCTCATTCGCTACATCTACAAATAATAAGAAAGATCCTGTTATTGTAACCGGAGCCGGAACCTTAAGCGTAGATAAGGCTTATGTGGACAATACCACACAGCATGCAACCAAGGTTGTTTACAACTACGGTTTGATTTCAACTGAAACGAAGAATAGCAGTGGAACAGTAATTGACTACAAGGTAACAATCGAGGAATTCCCGACTATCTATAGCAATATCTACAATAGCACCTATTCCTGGAACTGGGCTACCAGAGCACAACTGAATACGTGGGCTGCTAAACCTGCCGGAGCAGATTATACTGCAATGACTGGTGGCAACTACACGCTGGCTATGCCTTACAGCACTGAGATTACCTATGGTGATACAAAGACATTCGACCTTGGCTGGATCTACGGTGTAAGCACCCGCGACAGCAAGTACAATGCCAACCTCGATGCTCCGTACCTCGCAAGCTTACAGGTTCAGAATGTGAAACTGATCAGTAACGCCAATCAGTTGGATGAGTACTTTGTAGTAACTCCTCCCTATACTGTGGGTAGTGTAACATTCACCTTGCAAGAAAAGTCCGGTTCTACCAACCCGACAGCTGATGTACCGTCAACGCTGGTAATTACAGCAAAAGACATGTACGGAAACAACGTAGAGATCCGTCTGCCGATGACAGTAAAGAAACGCTAAGCGTTTATAGATAATCTTTTAAGTAGGAGGAAATACAAAGTAGTTTCCTCCTACTTTGTTTCGTAAATTACCCTGATGTCTGGTTTTCACAAAAAAACCGACCATATTAAACACCATACTTAAAACCAACAAATATGAAAAAAATGATGATGATGGCTGCCGCATTTTTAGTGATTTCACTGGCAGCATTCTCTCAGGAGAGAGAAATCAAAGAAGAAGGCAAGACAATTTTTAAGCCGCATGCTTACCTGCAACTGCAGGGTGGAGCAGCACACACACTGGGGGAAGCTGACTTCATGGATCTGATCTCACCGGCAGCAGCACTCAATCTTGGATATAACTTTACCCCCGTGTTCGGCATGCGCCTGGGCGCGTCCGGATGGCAGGGAAAAGGAGGCTGGGTAGCACCGGCACAGGTATACAACTTCAATTTTGTACAGGGGAATCTCGACCTGGTACTGAATCTGAGATCACTCTTCTGCGGCTTCAACCCCGACAGGGTATTTAACCCCTACCTCTTCGCAGGAGGTGCATATGCTTATGGTTTCGATAACGACGAAGCCAACGCGTTGAATACGGGCGGATACGAACTGGAATATCTCTGGAAAGATACAAAAGGATTTCCGGGTGGCCGCTTCGGACTGGGACTCGATTTCAAACTGAACGACGCGGTGTCGCTGATGCTCGAAGGCAATGCGAACGTATTATCGGATCGCCTCAACTCCAAGAGGGCTGATAACCCCGACTGGCAGATTAATGCACTGGCAGGGATCAAAATAAACCTGGGTAAAACCTACACCCGCACCGAACCAGTGTACTACGAACCACAACCGGCACCCGCTCCGACTCCGGCACCGGCACCGAAGCCCGCGCCCAAACCCGCACCGGCACCAGTAGTTGTAAAGGAATTCCCCGTGCTGCCAGCAATCTATTTTGCATTCGACAGTGATGTGGTGGACACCCAAAAGTATGCAACAGAACTAAACACCATCGTCTCCACACTGAAAGAATTCGGTGATACCGACGTAACGATTACAGGTTATACAGACCACAAGGGATCCAACGCCTACAACGACAAACTTTCTCTGCGCAGGGCCGAAGCGGTGAAAAACTATCTCATCGGAGAAGGAATCAGTGCATCCAGACTATCAACTCTGGGAGCAGGAGAGGATCCCAAAACATCGGGTGAAGAAGCACTCACCATCAAGGCACGCCGCGTGGAAGTAGCAAAATAAGTATTATCCGGAAAACAGAATTAAACAGATTACAATAACAAATTCGATCGTTTGATATCGCTAACATGCGATAGATTTAAATTCGTTCCGGGATACGGGAATGTCTGTGAAAACATTCCCGTATTTTTTTAAATATGCCTCAATACTCCCTGCTGCCGCACGATTGTATTGTGTGGCAAATAGTTAAATCGAAACGATATCAGGCAATCCTTTACCTCCGGCGTAGTCGATGGCACTACCATATATATTGTTCGGCTTTAAATACCGAACCTTCTTCAACCGGATTATTGTGAAGATAATTCGATTGTTCATCGATAGCTTTATTTCCCCATTCAACGACCGCAAAACTTACCCCCGACTTGTTCAAGTTTAGCGGTAGCGTAACTTGGACGCAAAACGACAGGCAGTTTGGAAACTGTCGTTGTTTTCGGCACAAGTTCGGAAGTTTGCGCTATTTGGGGTATCGGCCACACGAATCGTGCGGCTGCAGAGGGGGTTAAAAAAGTCGCTTCAAATCACTTGCTCCGGCATATTCTCTCAATTTTTCTTCGGCAAGTTCGGCTGTTGGGAGCAGGTCGGAACTGTTCCCGAAATCGTGAATAATCAGCAGCAGTTTTTTTGTGTCGGTATCTATTTTCGTGCGTTCTTCGTCGCTTGTCGGCGTACCGATTGCTCCCGCTTCGTCGCGAAACACGGGCAGTCCCTCGATGTTGAGCGGTCCGCGCCCAATCCCTTCAAATTTCTCGCCGGCTCTACCGATGCCCAATGTAAGCTTGTCTCCCACAATTTTGTTCCTGTCGAATCCGCCGATCGAAAAACCGCTTTTCAGCGAAATCAGGTTGATCAAATCTACCGGTGTATTGATCCGGTAAAGTTCTTCGCCTTTCACAACCCTTCGCATCAAAGCTTCGGCTGAAGGTCGATATCGGTTGGGATCTTTGCCCAGAACCTTGTAAACCATACGAGTGGCGTGTATGTTGGGTTGTTTGTTGATTGCTTCGAGAGCTAAAGTCGATCTTAAACGAGCAGAGACGTCCTCTATTTCTCTCCACAACTTATCGTCACGGAGTGTGTTTGCTACTTCGCACTCAATTGCAATGCAACGGTAATCGGGACACGATTTGGAAAATTCGTCGGCAATTTCGATGATGATTTTCATTTTTTTGTTCCATGCGATGAATGTTATAATCCGCTTTCAAAAATACGAAATCTCAACCAATTTATACGTATCGGCATCTAAAATGATGAATAAACGAAAAATAACGTCAAAATGTGAGGCCTGTTTCTTTTTAATACGTATATTTGTGTGAAATTTTGTTTTCTCATGGCCGAATATCAGGATAAGTTGCTGATTGATTTGGAAGTACGCATAAAACAGTTGATGTTGTTATGTGACTCTCTCAAAGATGAAAACGTTCGTTTGAAGGCCGAAATTCAGTCGAAACAGCAGGAAATAGATTCCCTGAATATCGAGCTGAAACAATTGAAAACAAAATACGATAATTTGAAATTGGCCCGAACCATTACCGCCGCTTCGGTAAATGTGGACGATGCCAGGGCAAAATTGTCGAAATTAGTGCGAGAAGTAGATAAATGCATAAATTTATTGAAATAGACAACCAATAGAATTTATGTCATGGGCGACGACAAATTGTTAGTAACGCTAAAGATTGATGGCCGAAAATATCCTCTCAAAATCGATCGATCGCAGGAGGAGGCTTTTCGTAGTGCCGAAAAAAAAATAAATAACAAAATCAATCAATATCGTGTGGCCTTCGGTGGCGAAAATTCGGATCTTAATGCGCAAGATTTTATGGCTATGACCACAATTCAGGCATTGGTAGAGAATTTTACGCTCGAGGGTAAGAGCGATACAGCTCCCATGGAAAAAAAAATTGTCGGACTCATCGAAGAATTGGATAAGTATTTGAAAAAATAGATATTCATTTATTTTTTTTCTTGTGTTCGGCAGTCGAAAACGCACTTTTTTTGACATTGAAAGCGTTCAATGCAGAAAAAGTGTTTTTTTATATCGCAAATAAAATAAATCGTTCGAAAAGAATCGTATAGGAAGAAATTCTTTTTGCTGTGAGGCAGGATAAGTATTGCCCGATGCAAAAGATGTTAATCAATTATATTTAAACAAGTTTTTTATGGAAATAGGATTAGGTATAGCCGGACTGATCATTGGCGCGCTTGTGGCGTGGTATCTGACAGGCCAAATGGCTAACTCGCGCGCCAAAAAAATTTTGAGCGACGCGGAGAAGGACGCAGAAGTTATCAAGAAAAATAAGCTTTTGGAGGCCAAGGAAGAAACACTTCAGATGAAGGCCGAGGTTGAGAAGCAAGCCAACGCAAGACTTGCTAAGATTCAAAATGTGGAAAACCGACTTAAGCAGCGTGAAATGCAGCTCAATCAGCGTCATGAGGAGCTCAACAAGAAAAACACCGAGTTGGACGAGCTTAAAGTGAACCTTGACAATCAGCACGAACTTTTGGAAAAGAAGAAACAGGAAATCGAAAAACTGTATCGTCAGTCGCTTGAAAAGCTCGAGACCATTTCGGGCCTTTCGGCAGCCGAAGCCAAAGAAAGACTGGTTGAATCGTTGAAAGATGAAGCTAAGACCGAGGCTCAATCGTATATCAACGAAATTATGGACGAAGCCAAAATGACGGCAAACAAAGAGGCAAAACGTATTGTGGTGCAATCTATTCAACGTGTTGCAACCGAAACGGCCATCGAAAATGCCATCACCGTGTTTCATATCGAATCCGATGAGGTCAAAGGTCGTATTATTGGTCGGGAAGGGCGCAACATTCGTGCTCTCGAGGCGGCTACGGGCGTAGAAATCGTTGTGGATGATACACCCGAAGCCATTGTAATTTCCGGTTTCGATCCCGTACGACGCGAAATAGCACGGCTTTCGCTACATCAACTTGTGGCTGACGGCCGCATTCATCCCGCACGCATCGAAGAAGTGGTATCGAAGGTGCGTAAACAGATTGAGGAAGAAATCGTTGAAACCGGTAAACGTACCGTCATCGATCTCGGTGTTCACGGCATGCATCCCGAACTGGTGCGCATGATAGGAAAAATGAAATATCGTTCGTCTTATGGGCAAAATCTGCTTCAGCATTCTCGAGAAGTAGCCAATCTTTGCGCTATCATGGCTTCGGAGTTGGGGTTGAATCCCAAAAAAGCGAGGCGAGCCGGATTGCTGCACGATATTGGCAAAGTGCCCGACGATGAGCCCGAGCTTCCACACGCAGTGCTTGGCATGAAACTGGCCGAAAAATACAAGGAAAAACCCGATATTTGCAATGCTATCGGTGCTCATCACGACGAAGTGGAAATGACATCGCTCATTTCTCCCATTGTTCAGGTTTGCGACGCAATCTCCGGCGCACGTCCGGGCGCTCGCCGCGAAATTGTAGAAGCATATATCAAACGATTGAACGATCTTGAAAATTTGGCCTTGTCGTATCCCGGTGTGATAAAAACCTATGCCATTCAGGCAGGTCGTGAATTGCGTGTTATCGTTGGTGCCGATAAGATTGATGATGCCGAAACCGAAAAACTTTCTGCAGAAATTGCACGCAAAATCCAAACCGAAATGACTTATCCCGGTCAGGTCAAAATCACAGTTATTCGCGAAACGCGTGCTGTGAGCTTCGCAAAGTGATATTATGCTTTTTTTTCATATAAAAGGCCACCCACGACCCCACGGGCAGCCTTTTTTGATATAGGTTTTCACGATCTTTTATCTTCTATCGCGAGAGGAATTTGATTGACGTGAACTTGATTCGGATGACCGTCTGGAAGATTCTCGGCGAGAACTATTGCTTTGTGCTTGAACTGTCGAACGGGAAGATCCTGAACTGTATGATGGCGAACTTTGTGTATTTCTCGAAACCGATGGTCGGTTGCTCGAACTCGAGTTTTGTTCCGAACTTCTCGTCGTTATCTGACTAGAGTTGGTGATATCGTTCCGCCGATTTTGAATTCCCATATCTCTGGAAGGATGACTTCCTGAAACTTGAGGATTATCGGTAGCGCTTCTGCTAATAGAGTTTGAAGAAGAGCGAACGGAATTATTATAATTTTTGCTATTTGAATTTCTGCTATTGCTTGAAGATTCAATCGAGAAACTTCTTTTGCGCGAATCGTCTGAACTGTAATTTCCGTAGGAATTGCTATTCGAGCTCCTTTGATTGCTTACAGCTCCATTTATGGCATTTCTTGTGTCAGTTTTGCTGCTTCTGTTTGTGTTACTTGATGAGCGGTTGGAATTGATGTCCGAATTATTGCTTATCGACGTTCTGCCGTTTGTTGATCTTGAAGTCGTTTCGGGTCGATAAATGCTTACCGATCGGCTGTTGACAGAACTTCTTCCGGGTTTTGTGGATGGTTGCAAGGTGCGTACGCTTACTCGTTTGCCTGTAGCTTTATAGTGGTCTTCGGCTCTCGGACCGAAAAAATATCTGTTGTTATTGTAGATATAGGTGTTGTGAATGTATGTCGTGTTATGAAAGATTGTCGGTGAGTAGTGCTTGTAGTATCGGTGCATGCTCGGATGATACATATAGCGATTGGGTAGGAAAATCCAAAAAACGGAGGGGATGTCCACATGAATGCTTACATTTACTCTTGGACCCATTGGAGCCCAGCCGTAATATCCGCTTCCGCTTCTCCATACTACCCAGGCAGGTGCCCATTCATAGCCCGGAATCCATGCCCAACCGTAAGAATTATCGTAATACCAACGGCCATAATGAAATGGACCCCATCCCCAACTGTAATTAGAAACCCATGTGTTGCCATAGTTTGTCATCGTCCAGTAGCCATTTGTGGCGTAGGGATGAAAATCTCTTCCCACTCGCGGTATCCATACCATACCAAATTCGACGGTTCGAATCCATCTGCCATAGGGAGACAATTCGCGATAGAATACCTGAAAGTTGAGATTAGTATCGTAATATTCGTCATCATAATACCTGGCATCATCATACCCGTTAGTGTAATATTGGTATTCTTGGGCCGATGCCTGATTCGATGAAACTGCTGTCAATGCCGTAATAGCAATGCCTCCGACAGCTGCGATCAGTATGTATTTTAATGTTTTCATTTCGAGAGGTTTTATCCGATTAAACATCTTGTTGTTTGTAGTTAAGACAAAATGTTCTCGAAATAGTTTAATACGGAAAGCTATGACGCTATTACATTATTGATAATCGGTTCGTTAGAATTAAAAGCGCTGCACCCTTTGGCTGCAGCGCTTTTAATCGATTCCGGTGAAGACAGAGTTTGGTCTATTTAAAAACTTGGTCGATGCCCGAGAAGCCCATGAAAGCCATGGCCAGTATTCCCGCCGTAATGAGTGCGATAGGTACTCCCTGCATGGCTTTCGGTATTTTTGTCAGTGTAAGCTGTTCGCGTATGCTCGAGAAGATGATAAGAGCCATTGCGTAACCAATAGCAGTAGAAATTGCGTAAATTATCGATTCCAAAAGATTATAGTCTTTCTGAATCACCAATATGGCAACACCTAATATTACGCAATTGGTGGTGATCAGAGGTAGAAACACCCCTAATGCTTGATAAAGAGGAGGCGATATTTTTTTGATGATGATTTCTACCATCTGAACCAGTGAAGCGATCACGAGAATAAAGGTGATAGTTTGAAGATATTCAAGACCAAATGGTTCCAGGATGCCTTTCTGAATCAGAAACGAAACCAACGTGGCGAGCGTCAATACGAAAGTTACGGCTGCACTCATCCCTATGGCTGTATCCAGTTTTTTTGAAACGCCCAGAAAAGGACATATTCCTAAAAACTGCGAAAAAACAACGTTGTTCACCAATATGGCTACTATAATAATTCCAATGATTTCCATAACAATCGATTTTTAGTTGGTTTTTTTCTGAAGTTTATTGAAAATGGCGATCATATAACCCAACGCAATGAAAGCTCCGGGAGCGAGAACGAAAAGCAGTGCGCCAAAATTTTCGGGGAAAATGGTCATCGAAAATATTTTTCCTGTTCCGAGAAGTTCGCGGATGGCTCCCAGCAGTGTAAGTGCGACGGTAAAACCAAGTCCTATTCCCAATCCATCGAAAAATGAAGACAATACTCCGTTTTTTGAAGCAAATGCCTCTGCACGTCCCAAAACAATGCAATTGACCACGATCAGCGGAATAAAAATCCCCAAACTGTCGGCTAATGCGGGAACGTATGCATTCATCATCATTTGCACCAGCGTTACAAAAGTGGCTATGACTACTATAAACGCAGGAATACGTACTTTGTCGGGAATCAGATTTTTAATGAGAGAAATTACGATATTTGAACATACCAACACGAACATTGTGGCCAATCCCATACTCATTCCATTGAGGGCTGAGCTGGTTGTGGCCAATGTGGGACACATCCCCAACAGCAAAACAAAAATGGGATTTTCTTTGATTAATCCGTTAATCAAAACTTTCAGATTGTTGCTCATTTGCTTTCTCCTTTCTCCTCTTTATTGGTTGCGCCCGAATCGGCATCGCTTTCTTTATAAACGGTGTAGGCCTTATTCACGGCTTCCAGAAATGCTCTGGATGTGATGGTGGATGCCGTGATGGCATCTACATTGCCTCCGTCTTTGGATACTTTTAATTGACCTGTTGATAAGTCTCGTCCTATAATGGATTGATTGGGTTTGGTGGTATCTTTGAACCATTGTGTCATTTTCGACCCTAACCCGGGTGTTTCGGAATGTTGCAGAACGGAATAGTTTACGATTTTATTCTCGGTGTCGAATCCTACCATTATTTGAATATTTCCTCCGAAACCGTTGTTGGAACTGCTGTTAACTGCAAAACCCACGATTTCGTCGCCTTTTTTTGCAGGATAAACCGTCAATGAGTCTCCTTGTCCATCGGGCATTTTATAGGCTTCTGCTACCGGATCGTTGTCAAACGGAGGAACAACCTCTCTGATGGCATTCACAAGTTTCATTGCTTTTGCTTCGGCAATGGGTTTGGCCGTCATTTTATTCGCTTGAGCTAAAAGTGCTGCCACCACAAGACAGATGGTGAACAGTGACAAAAACATATTTTTGAAATTTGATTCGAGTTTAGCCATTTTTTTGTTTCTCCCCAAAACGTTTAGGTGTTGTGTAATAATTGATGAGCGGCGTGAATCCGTTCATGAGCACAATCGCGAACGAAACTCCTTCGGGATAGGCTCCCCACAAACGGATGCATACCGTGATGATTCCGATGAAAAACCCATAAATCAGCATTCCTTTTTTTGTGAGGGGTGACGTCACGTAATCGGTTGCCATAAAAATGGCACCCAACATTAATCCTCCAGACGCAAGATGAATGATCGGATTGTATTGCGGCTGTGGATCGAAAATATATAAGATCGCCGTGAATATCGCAACGGTAAACAAAATGGAGATAGGAATGTGCCAGGTGATGATTTTTTTCCAAAGCAGATAGATGAATCCGATCAGGAGTGCAATAGCACTCGTTTCGCCCAGCGATCCACTCTCTGTCCCCACGAACATGGACGAAAGCGTTGGAAGCGTGCTGCCAAAGTTGAGTCTCGAAAGTACGGTTGCCGATGAAACGGCATCGGTAGCAGACTCCAAGACCGGTGCCGGCCAGGTTGTCATTTGCGCCGGAAACGAAATGAGTAAAAATATTCGTCCGACGAGAGCAGGATTGAAGATGTTTTTGCCCAAACCGCCGAAAGACATTTTTCCAATGCCGATGGCTGCTAATGCTCCGATAGCCAGAATCCATATCGGCAGATTCGATGGCACGTTGAATGCGAGCAGTACTCCGGTGATGATAGCAGATCCATCGCTTATAGTGGACTCGCTTCTTAATATGAACTTGGAGATAAAATACTCGAACACCACACAAAACAATATGGAGGCTAATGTTAATATAAGTGCATCGAGTCCGAATACGTATAGCGATAACAAAAATGCCGGAATCAGCGCTATAAGCACTCCATACATGTTTTTCGGAATGCTGTCACCACTGTGTATGTGTGGTGAGGGTGATACGATTAATTTATTTTCCATAAAAACATATTCCAATAAAGGAAGATATCGATTGTTGTAATTTGATTTGTTTTCGGTCTTGCCGGAATGAATAGGATCGCGACAAAAATTCTTAGTTTTTTCTTGCTCTTACAATTCCTGTTACTTTTCCTTTGCCAAGTCGAATGTAATCGAGCAAAGGCCTATTTGCAGGGCATGTATAGCTGCAAGAACCACATTCTATGCAATCGGTTATTTTTTGTTTCTCGGCCCTATCCCAAATCTGAAATTCGGTGAGATCCATAAGTAATGTGGGATTCAAACCCATCGGACACACATTTACGCATTTGGCGCATCGTATGCAATCTTTCATTGCTTTGCGCTTTGCTTCCGACGAGGGGATGATAAGAATCCCTGATGATCCTTTTGCAACCGGAATATCGATGTTGGGTAATGCCTTTCCCATCATAGGTCCGCCACTGATGACTTTTCCGGTATCACCGGGAAGTCCTCCTGCAATATCGATTAAATTTTTGAAAGGAGTTCCAATTCTGGCCCGTACGTTGCATGGGTTTTTGACCTCTTTTCCGGTAACCGTAACGATACGTTCGAAAAGAGGTTTGTTTTTTTGAACTGCCTCATACACCGCAAATGTCGTTCCTACGTTCTGAACTATGGCTCCTACCGATATGGGCAGCGCTCCACCGGGTACTTGTCTGCCGGTAATGGCTTCGATCAATTGTTTTTCTCCGCCTTGAGGATATTTAACTTTGAGTGGCTGAACTTCAATTCCCGGATAAGATTTAGAAATTTCCGCAAATCTTGCTATGGCATCTTTTTTGTTGTTCTCGATGCCTATAACGGCTTTCTTCACATCAACGGCTTTCATCAGAATTTCTGTTCCCACAAAAATTTCTTCAGCCTTTTCCAACATTAATTCGTGGTCGGAGGTGAGATAAGGCTCACACTCCACTCCGTTGATAATAAGTATATTGGCCTTTAATCCCGGAGGGGGCGTAAGTTTCACATGTGTCGGAAAGGTTGCTCCTCCCATGCCGACAATTCCGGCCCCTGCAATTTTTTCGACGATTTCTTTCGAGGACAAATTGCACTCTCTTTTCAGCGTGTCGGATCTGTCAATTGTTGGTTCCCATTCATCTCCGTCAACGTCGATGATGACGGCATCACGTTTGTATCCACTGACATCCGTCACCTTATCGATTTTGTTGACTGTGCCCGAAACCGATGAATGAATGTTGGCCGAAACAAATCCCACACTTTTGCCGATGAGCGTTCCGACCTTTACTTTGTCTCCCTTTTTTACAATGGGCTGGCAGGGTGCTCCGATGTGTTGAGCGAGTGGAATCATGACTTGAGCAGGTAGAGCAGCATTTTCAATCTTTTTACCTGCTGAAAGTTTATTTTCGGCCGGATGAATTCCTCCTATTCGAAATGTTTTCAACATAAAACAATTTTCTGTGGATATTCCCAATATCGGTAACAATTTTGAGAAAATCCGTATATTATGGTTTTTTTATCGGATTATGCTTCTGCTTTGGCCGTTTCTTCTTTCGGCTCTTTTCTTGGCGGAAAATTGAGTTCCAAAATCGAATTTGTCGGGCAAACCGGAACACATTTCCGACATAATCGACATTTATCGTCGTCGATGTAGGCCAAATTATTTTCTATCGTGATCGCATCAAACGGACATACCTGTTGGCACTTGCTACACCCTATACAGGCAACTTCACACGATTTTCGAGCTACGCCTCCTTTATCTTTGTTCATGCAGCTCACGTAGATGCGTCGTGATTTAGGCCCTTGTTTGCGCAATTCGATCAGATTTTTGGGACAGGCTTTCACGCAAGCACCACAGGCCGTGCACTTGTCTTCGACTACTTCAGGGAGCATGGTTTCGGGATTGATATGGATAGCATCGAAAAGACATGAATCAACGCAATCTCCCAGCCCCAGACATCCGAACGAACATCCTGTGTCGCCACCATATAATGCAGCTGCAATTGTGCATTTGGATGCTCCGTCGTAAATGTTCGTTCTGGGTCGATTTTCGCATGTTCCGTTGCATCGAACAACTGCTATTTTTTTTATCGATACGTCAGCCGTTCTTCCCAAAATACGGGCTATGTTATCCATCGTTGTTTGCCCTCCCACCGGACAGTAAAAACCATCCATCGTGTCCGACTTCACAATTGCAGAAGCAAAACCGTTGCACCCGGGAAATCCGCACCCTCCGCAATTGGCGGCGGGAAGAGCTTCCTGCACCAGCTCGATGCGCGGATCTTCTATTGTCTTGAATCGTTGACTGATGATGTATAAAATCGCAGAACTTACTGCCCCTATAACACATAGTACGGCAACGGCTGTCAAAATTACATTCATATTTCGGATGGGTTTGTTGTGTCGGTTTTTTTTATAGTAAATTGGAAGTTACGAGTCATTTTGTTTTTCAACAGGTACAGACAAATATAATAGGGGATGAGAGAAAGAATGGCAACGAATGTGCTCTGTATTTCGGTGAGTTTCCATACAGTTGTAGCCAGAATAACTGTAAACAGAATAAGAATTAACGGTGCTATGTAAGCCCAAAATACAGCTTTGTACCCCATAGATTCAGTACCAAGGACGATAACTTTATCATGTACCTGAATTTTTTCGGTAGAATCTGTAATATGGATAAGCTTTTCTTTTGATTCTGCTGCAGAACAATAGCCTTTTGCACTGCATGTTCCGCAAGCAGATTGTTGCAAAATGCGTACCGTAAGATTATTGTCGCTTATTTCTTCAACGATGCCTTCGTGTTCAATCATGAATAGTCTGATTTTCCTTTGAATGACAATTTGAAATGACGGCGCAAAGATAATGATAATTTTTTGGTTGTAAAAAAAACAATTTAATCTGCTCGTGTTATTTTATTTTTTTGCCGCAAAAACAGGAAATAGGGTTTATTCATTCCCCTATTTTACGTTTAAAATAATTTTCTGATCGTTGCCTGTTTCCGTCGTATTTGCGCCGTACTTGCGCCGTACTTGCGCCGTACATGGTTCGAATGAACACTAAACGATCCTTTGCCCCGTTATTCTTCCTTATTTGGCAGCCTCGCTGTGTGGTATGCGATAGGATAATAATAAAAAATTGTTCGGACAAAATGGCTATATTTGCAACATAAAACATATTCTCAGAATGAAAAAGACAATTCTTCCTATTCTTTTCGGTATCTGTTTAGGTGGACTATCTGCCCAAAATTATACCTTACAGGATATCGTGAGTGGTAAATTTTCGGAACGTGGCGTCAAGCCACTGGTTTCGTCGGCTGATGGAATGAGTTATTACCAAATGAATGATGAGCGGACGGCTGTCATTAAGTTTTCGTATGAAACGGGGAAAGCTGTAGATACGTTGTTCAACACACGCAAGGCACGCGAATGCTCTTTCGACACATTCGAAGGGTTCCTCGTGAGTCCCGACGAGAATCGGGTATTGGTTTACAGAGATCGCGAACAAATTTACAGGCATTCGTTTCGCGCTACCTATTATTATCATGATGTGCGGAGGAATTTGGTGAGGAAACTTACCGAAAACAAAAGTAAACAAATGATTCCGACTTTTTCCCCTGACGGGAAAATGCTCGCTTACGTATGCGATAACAATATTTGGCTGGCTAAATTCGATTTTGATACCGAATCACAAATCACAAAGGATGGCGAACTCAATGCAATTATTAATGGTGCTACGGATTGGGTGTATGAAGAGGAGTTCGGCGCAACACGGTTAATGGAATTTTCGCCCGATAACAAGATGCTCGCTTTTGTACGTACCGACGAGTCGAAAGTTCCGCAATACCGTTTTCAAACTTTCGACGGAAAACTATATCCCGATTTTTATAGGTATAAATATCCAAAACCGGGCGAAATGAATTCGACCGTGGAATGTCGTGTTTTCGATATCGAAGCACGCACCACACGCACTATGGCGGTACCCCTTGATAAGGATGGCTATATTCCACGAATTGCATTCACCGACAGTCCCGACGAATTGGCAGTGATGACGCTCAATCGAGATCAAAACCGGTTTGATATGTATTTCGTAAATCCTCGAACCACTGTTGCCAAACTTGTGCTGCGCGACGAAAACAAATATTATATCGATTCCGATTTTCTGACTTCTATCGTTTTCGCAAATGGCAGGTTTACATATATCTCCGAAAAAGATGGGTATAGTCACATTTATCTGTACGGTAAAACGGGAGCATTACAAAAGCAGCTCACCAAATGTGCTTTCGATGTAACACGTTTGTTGGCTGTCGATCCACAAACGAACAATGTGTTTTATGAATCAGCCGATGAAAGTCCTTTGCGTCGCAATATCTATAAGATGAATATGGAAAAAGGCAATTCGATAAAACTTTCGGCCGGACAAGGCTATAACTCGGCCACGTTTAGTAATAACGGGAAATTTTTTGTCTTGCGTCATTCCGATATTCAAACGCCTGCGCAAATTTCCCTTCATGACGCCAATGGCAAGCTGCTTCGCATGCTTGAAGACAACCAGGCAACGGCTCAAAAGATTGTCGAAGCCCGATTGCCTCAAAAAGAGTTTATTGTGGTGACTGCTGCCGATGGTGTAACCGAGTTGAACGGATGGATATTGAAGCCGGCAAATTTTGATGCCTCAAAAAAATATCCGTTGGTTATGGTTCAATATAGTGGACCAAACTCTCAGGAAGTTACTGATCGATTTGGAATTGATTGGGAGTACGCTTTGCTTAACGAAGGATTTCTGGTTGCCTGCGTGGACGGACGAGGTACAGGCGCGCGGGGCGAAGAGTTTCGAAAACAGACCTACATGAAGCTCGGCGTTTTGGAGTCGGATGATCAAATAGCTGCCGCCCGATATTTTGCGACATTGCCTTATGTGGATAGCAAACGTATCGGGATATGGGGCTGGAGTTATGGCGGATACAATGTGCTGATGAGTATGAGCCGTGGCAACGGTGTTTTCAAGGCCGGCGTGGCGATTGCGGCCGTTAGCGATTGGCGTTTTTACGATTCGGTTTATACCGAACGTTTCATGCGAACGCCACAACAAAATCAATCGGGCTACGACAATGGTTCTCCGCTGAAACTTGCCAAACAATTGCAGGGAAATCTGCTTCTGATTCACGGTACAGCCGACGATAACGTGCATTTTCAGAATGCGATGGAATATACACGCGCACTTGTGGCAGCCGACAAACAATTCGAGATGTTTGTATTCCCGGACAAAAATCACTCCATTTATGGTGGAAATACACGAAGTTATTTGTATCAAAAAGTGATTGATTTTTACAAGAAAAATCTCTGATCCGATAGCTCTCGTCTTATTAAAAATCCCCGACATGAATATTCCCTTATGCCGGGGATTTTTATATACGTTAAAATAGTTATGGAGGCCCTACTCAAATTCTATGAATAAACAAAACGAGAAAAATGTTGTTATATAGGTGCAAGATGATGATAATGACATAAATTATTCTATTTCACGCGCTTTTCTGCGAAAGTTGATTTTTATCAAATGCGTTTTGCCCATTTTGCATCATTCTTAGGAGATATGGAGAAGAGTATTTTACAGAAAATATTGAAAAACCCCGCATTTGGTCTCATCCCGCTTTTCGTTTTTTCGTTTCTGATTGGGCGGATCGATATGTATGTTTCTTATCTGGTTGCTTTTTCGCTTTCGGTTGCAGGGCTTTTGTTGGTGAAGCGTCATAGTCGTTTGTTGTACGACATTTCGGTGGTAACATTTTTATTGTTGTTTCCGCTCATCATTCTTCTTGGGTCGAAAATCGATTCCACCAGAATGTTTGTCGCAGCGGAGGTTATTTTTGTGCTTTCTCTCATCGTCTCACGATTGTCGCGTCCCAAAATCATTTTGCGTTTGGCAAGGAATGATAATCCTTCGGCGAGAAATTACTTGAACGAATCGTTTCGAGTGGCATTTCTTAGTCAATATGGGCTTTCGATTCATTTGCTCATCGTATTGGCATTGTTTCTGTTTTCAGTCGACGGACTTTCGTTAATTGAAATACCCATAGTAAAAATTACGGCGCAACTTATTTTATTGGGAATTATGTGCCTCGAATCTTTAAGATTGAATATTTTTGATAATAAACTCAAGCATGAGGATTGGCTGCCGGTGGTCAACGAAAAAGGAGATATAACGGGAAAAATTGCCAAATCGGTTACGAAAGATCTGAAAAACAAGTTTATGCACCCGGTGGTGCGAGTGGCGCTGATTTTCGATGGCAAGATATATTTAACTAAACGAAAGAACAATCGCATTCTCGACCCCGGCAAGTTGGATTATCCCTTCGAAAAATATATGAACTTCGATGACGATTTGGATCGTGCGGTGCATGACGCAATTGCTTCCGAAACAAAGAACGATCAGATTCCCCTGCGATTTTTGCTGAAGTATGTTTTTGAAAATGCGACCACTAAGCGATTGATTTTTTTGTATGTGTCCGAGATTGAAACCGAAGATATGTTTAACAGTCTTCAACTTCAAGATGGCAAATTATGGACAGAAGCTCAGATTGAAGATAATTTGGGCAACAATTTGTTTTGTGAGTGTTTCGAAATGGAATACGAGTACTTGAAAAACACTGTTCTGCTTTTTTGCAAACGCAAAAGAACCGGTTCATTGGCTTAAAAACAAAGAAAGGCTTACTCGCGCAAGCCTTATCCTGTAATTTTTTTATCCGATTATAGATCGAACAGGCGTTTGAGGTGTCTGTCGTACAGATTTTCTTCGACACAATTGCCCACCACATCGGCATATTTTTCGAGCAGCGAGGTATATTCTGTTCCCATTTCGGCTGCTACTTTGTAGGCAACGTGGATAAGCTGGCGAAAATTGGGATTGTAATCGGGATGTCCGGGAATATGACGAAGCGTATTGGCAAATTTTTCGCCCGACCATTCTTTCACCTCATCTATTGAAGGTAGTTTCGAAGCATCGATATCAATTACATCGGCATAGGGAGCGCACAATTCTTCTTTTCGATCGTGCGAAGCGGCATAAATTTTCTTTGCAGCATCAAGGCCGTCATCGCCTGCAATGGCCAATCCGATCACTTCTTCGAGCCAGGTTGTTCCGGCTGTTTTCAGGTGAAGGCCTTTATCATACTTTTTGATAATTTTAGCCATGATCGGGTAAATCGAAAATTTGTCACTGCCGGAATGCACGCTCAATTTCAATTCTTTCGGAAGCCCGAATTCTTTAACGGCATAGTCGATCACGAGTACATCTTCCTCGAATTCTTTGGCAAATTGATCAAGATTTCCTACATAATCAACTCCTTTGTTGAAACGACCTGTAAATTTTGGTGCAATAGTTTGTGCCGGAACTCCCTTATCTGCAAGCATTTTCAGGATAAAGAGTAATTCAATGGGTGTTTGCGGAGTTTCTACTTCGTCCATCGATACTTCGGTAATGAAATTGCCTTCGCCTTTTTCTTTTCTCAAATAATTGTAAATTTCCGAAGCTTGTTGGGTGGCCGCCAGAAATTTACCGGCAATTTCTTCAATCAATTCGCGCGTGATATCAAGTGGTTCAGCCATGCCGGGAATAGAAAGCCGTCCGATATAATTTTGGCACGAAGATAGGAATGCTTCGATTTCTGTTTTAGGACTCTCCTTGCCGATATAAGCAGCCACATCAAGCGTGAAGAAATCCGAAACTGGTACGAATGGTGCAACGGTGTTGAGATTAATATGATCGGCATCTACCAGATATTGCCCTTTATAACCCAATGCTTTTACTGCTTCGTCTGCTTCTTTGCGCGTATCGACAGGTGTCGAATGCACGTAGGTATGTTCGCGATTCGATTTGTTCCATACCGGAACGATCTCCAATCCGGCCTTGTTTGCTTTCATAATTGCTTTGAGTTGTGCTTTCCCTTCGTGAGAGAAACGATCTCCGACTCCTAAACTATATTTGGATAATGTTTTCATAATGAATGATGTTTGTGGAATTTAAAAATTAAAAAATGTTTTTGCGTTGTAATAGGAAATATTTTCGACCATTTGCCCCAGAAAATTCATTTCCGAAGCCGGAAGTAATCCGTTTTCAACATCGTTGCCGATAAGATTGCATAAGATTCGGCGGAAATATTCGTGACGGGGATATGAAAGAAAGCTGCGCGAGTCGGTGAGCATTCCCACAAAACGGCTCAACAGCCCCAGATTCGAAAGCGAATTCATTTGTGCTTCCATGCCGTTTTTTTGATCGAGGAACCACCATGCGGCGCCAAATTGGATTTTACCGGGAACAGATCCGTCCTGAAAGTTTCCTATCATTGTGGCCACAAGATCGTTGTCTCTTGGATTGAGGTTGTAAATAATCGTTTTGGCCAGTTTGTTGTCCACATCCAGGCGATCGAGAAAACGACTCATGTTTTTTGCCACCGTGAAATCGCCTATGGAGTCAAATCCGGTATCGGGTCCCAACTGTTTGAACAATCGGGTGTTGTTGTTTCGAATTGCTCCATAGTGAAACTGTTGCGTCCATCCTTTTTCCCAATCCATAATCGCACCTTCGTACAGCATGGCCGACTTAAATTTCACTATTTCATCGTTCGAAAGCATTTTTCCGCCGTAAACTCTATTGAAAATAGTATCGATTTCGGATTGGGTATAGGGTTCGGCATAGAATTCTTCGATTCCGTGATCGGATAGTTTGCACCCAATACTTGCAAAAAAATCGTGTCGTTTTCGAAGTGCCTCAATTAAATCGGAGAATTTGCTGATTGTTATTCCCGACACATTCGACAGTTTTTCCACATACGCACGATATTCGGCGGGATTTTCAACTGCCATTGCTTTGTCGGGACGCCATGCGGGTAGTACTTTTACTTCGAACCCTTCTTTTTTCAGAGCCAAATGATATTCGAGTGAATCAACAGGATCATCCGTAGTACAAACGGTTTCAACATTGAACATCTTCATAAGTCCACGAGCCGAATATTCCGGAGTACGAAGTTTCTCGGTACAAGTGTCAAAAATCTCTCTGGCCGTTTTCGGACTGAGTAGTTCGTCAACACCGAAAGCTCTTTTTAGTTCGAGATGTGTCCAATGATACAATGGATTGCGCATCGTATAAGGTACTGTTTCGGCCCATTTTTCGAATTTTTCCCAATCCGAGGTATCTTTTCCTGTACAATAGTGTTCGTCCACACCATTTGTGCGCATAGCCCGCCATTTGTAGTGATCGCCTTCTAACCAGATTTGGCCCAGGTTGTCGAATTTACGGTCTTTGGCAATAAATTCGGGATTGAGATGACAGTGATAGTCGATGATCGGCATCTTTTCGGCATGATTGTGATACAATTCGCGTGCCGCATCGCTTTGAAGCATAAAATCTTCGTGAATAAAACTTTTTCTCATAACTATATAAATTTTGTTTCAGTTGATTACGGATGGATGATGAATGAAACAGGATTGTTTAATCTGTTTAATACTTCGTCGATACATTTTTCGAAATCCGCTTTGTCTTTAACCGGTTCCCAATCAAGTTCCCAAGTAGGCATAAAGTAATATTCCACTTGGCCGTTAACCGGTTTCAAAATAATAACATGGTTGAGGTTATCTTCGGTTGTTTTGACAAGTTGTTTGGTTTTATAAAAAACTGCCAATCCCATCATATCGTTGTTGAGACTTTGTTTGCCAAAAGTAGCAATATAAGACCATTCATCGGATGTTTGTTTTGGAATGATGAGTTCGGCATTATTGTCTTTGATAATGCCCGTAGCAATGTTTTCGATATTTCTGTCTGCTTTTAATTCCATTCGTGAAGCACGACTTCCGGCATCAATAGTGATTAATGATTGCAGATTGCATTTGATTCCATTGGTATCCCAGCCATAATACGTTGTAAATACTTGCGAACGAATTTTTCCGTCGGTTGGAATCATGCAGATAACGCTGTCTCTTTTTTCGACTCTTACGGCTTTGCTGCCATCCCAATAGGCAATCGATCCCAAACCAAGGGTGTTGCCGACTTTCATGTTGTCCATGCCCCATACCGCCATGCTGTGATAGCTTTCATAACCGTCCACTCCTACGAAAGGTAAGACAATTTGAGGTGTTTTTTTTGCAAATACATCGATGCCATTGCGCCAATCGAGATAAAACCGAAAAGCAACTTTGTCGCTTTCCCATCCCGGTCCTTCGTATTTGATATAATAAGCATGATCGGTGAACCCGTCTGGAACGCGTAAGTAATTGGTTTTTACCCATGAAAAGTCGCCGACATATTTTTTGTTTTCGAATTTTCCTCCAATTTTATGAGCTAGTTCGGCATATGTGCGTTTGGGGTAGTTATTGGCAAAACCTTTTTTTATCGTAAAGGTCAAAGTAGTATGTGCAGGGAAAAAATCTACCGGAAAAATTGCTTTCTGATTGCCATTGATGTCGGCAACAACTTCGAGCGGCAGTTCTTGACCTTTATTCGTCACAATTACATAATTAGCCTGCTTAAGATTCAACTTCTCAATAGGTATTTCTACTACGTAGTTGTATAAATTGTGGATAGATGAGTTTTTTACTTCTATGCGTTGAGCATGAATTATTCCACAACAAAAAATTACGAATAGCAAAAGCGCTAAATATTTTCTCCTCATATTTGTTCTGATATTTTGTTTGTATATCTTTTTTTGAATTCACCGGGAGTCATTTCGAATTTCTTTTTAAAATTTCTCGAGAAATATTTCGTGTCAGAGATGCCAAGCATGAATGAAACTTCTTTTACACTATATTCGCCTGAAATTAATAATTCTGCAGCTTTTTGCATTGTTCTTTCGCGAATGTATTCGATGGGCGATAAACCGGTGAGGCCTTTCATCTTTTTGAAGAATACAGATCGACTCATATTTACCTCTTTGGCCAAATCTTCTACTACAAATTCGCAATCTCCCAGTCGTCCGTCAATGAATGCGTCAATTTTTTTGATGAAATCCGAGTCCTGAGCGTTAATTAAATTTGGACTGAAAGCTGTTTGATTGAAAGTTTTGATATTCGAGATGCTTTTACCTTTGGTTCGATAATACTTTTGTATTTCATCGCGACGAGTTAATAAATTTTTGATTCTTGTCTGAAAATAAGAGACGCTGAATGGTTTGGTTATGTACTCATCGGCACCGTGTTCAAATCCTTCGAGTTTGCTGTCAATGGTGGTTTTTGCCGTCAATAACAAAAATAAAATATGACTTGTTTGAATGTTCTTGCGAACGTTTTCAAGAAATTTGATGCCGTCAATCTCGGGCATCATAATGTCGCTCACTATGAAATCCGGAATCAGACTGAGGGCTTTGACCATTCCTTCCTTTCCGTTGGAGGCTTCATATACATCGTATTCGTTTTCTAATATGGATTTTATGAACTGTCGTAAATCGTCGTCGTCTTCAACGACGAGTATTACAGGTTTTTCCTGCGAGGCGGTTTCGCCGTTAATCGGACTTTCGTTTGTCATAGTCCATTCTCTGCTTTCTTTCGATATTTCTTCAGTATTTTTTACTTGGACATCCGAATCAAAATGTGATATTCCTTTGCGAAACAGAACGGTAAAGGTCGTTCCTCTATTCTTTTCGCTTTCCACAAGGATCTCTGCGCGATGTTTGTCTGCCAACTCCTTCACGATGGAAAGCCCAATGCCTGTGCTTGGTTTACTTTTGTCGTCGTTGAAAGATTCAAAACGTTTAAATATGCGCGAGAGTTTCTCTTTTTCGATTCCTTGCCCGGTGTCTTTTATTCGAACAGCGATTTTGTCGCCTTGATCGAAAACCAATACTTGTATTGAGTTTCCGTTTGGCGTATATTTAAAGGCATTGGATAGCAGATTCACGATGATCTTTTCGACGGCTTCGGGATCAGCCCATATAGTTTCCGATCCGACTTTGTTTTCGAAGGAATAGTAGATGTTTTGTAATTCGGCGTTATTTTGGTAATTGTTGAAAATATTTTCTACATATGGCCCAATTTCTATATTTGTAATGCTGAGCGTGTTGGATTGTTCTATTTTCTGAAAATCAAGTATTTGATTTACCATATTAAGAAGACGACTTGCGTTTTTAGAAACTAATTTGAGTTGTTTTTTGATAGTTTCGGGTGTGCTTTCATTTTGAATGATGCTTTCAATGGGTGAAACAATCATCGTCAATGGAGTTCTGATTTCATGCGAGATATTGGTGAAAAACGAAGTTTTTATTTCAGATTCTCTTTGTTCCAAAATAATTTTGTTACGCATTTCATAGAAAGTATGCAGTAATTTGAATAATACATACATCAAAATGAAAGATAGCATAATGTATATGAAATGGGCTAAGGAAGTATCCCAAAAAGGAGGCAAAACTTCTATGTTGAGTATGCGTTCGTTGTCCACCCATACTCGTTCACTATTTGTTGATTTCACGCGAAACGTGTATTTCCCTTTTGATAGATTGGTATAATTGGCAATCCTGTTGCTCCCGGTAAAAATCCAATCTTTATCGAACCCGTCAAGTTTATATGCGTAGAGGATGTTGTTGGGATCTATGTAATCCAACGCTGCAAATTCGATGCTGAAAAAATTTTGATTGTGTTTCAGCCTCAGGTGGTTCACATAATTGATATTTTTTTGTAAAACACCTTTTTCGGATACGGGAACTTGTCTATTAAAAACCTTTAATTGAGTCAGTGCCAAATAAGGCTTAAAAGTATTGATATTAATATTTTGAGGATCGAAAACCACTATTCCATGCGAAAATCCGAATAGCATGTTTCCATTGTTAATTCGAAAACGTGAGCATTCCGAAAAACTGTTTTTCTTCATCAAGCGTTTTATTTCGCTAAAATTTTCGAAAGTTTCTTTTTTTGGAGTAAATTTTGTCAGATTTTCCTCGGTTGCTATCCACAGATTACCATCCAAATCTTCCAGCAGTGACAGAATAATGTCGGATGGAAGTCCGTTTGTGGTGCTATAAGTTTTGAAAGAGACGGGAAATCCTTGTGCATCGGTTTTCTCGATTTTACTGATTCCGCCTCCAAAAGTGGCAATGTAAGTATTTCCGGATCGGGTTGTGCAGATGTCTAAAATATCATTTGCACCTATCGAACCGGGATCAAAATTTTTCCTGAAAACATGAAACTCGATATGTTCCGGCATATCGAATTGTTCTTTAAACATGATAAAACCAAAAGTTGTTCCTACGCAAAGATTCCCGTTTTTGTCGGATGCAATGATTCTCACCTGTGCTCCCTGTTTTGCGGGATAGTTTTTGAGACGATTATTGGTGTTGATTATTTCGGAATTTTCTTTCCCTTCGGGAATCAAATTTAATCCGCCACCATAAGTTCCCACCCAAATGTTTCCTTTTCGATCCTCGAAAATGGAATAGATGTTATCATTCGATAAAGAGTAGATATCATCTTCGCGATGGAATAAATGATGAATTTCGAATGAGTTAGAGTTTGATTTTCGTGTGAGTTTATAAACACCTCTACCTTTCGCCCCGATCCAGATATTTTTTTTTGAGTCTTCGATGATGCAGTAAGCGCTTCCCTCGAGTGACGGACCTTTTCCTATGGTTCCCTCTTGGGTTAATATTCCCTTTTTTATCAAATTCTCGTCGTATATGTGTATCTTTTCATCTTTTGTTGCAATCCAAATATTTTTTTCCGAATCCTGAAAAATCGGTCTAACATCATTATTGACGGCAGAGTGTACATTTTCGTTTACAAGTATATTTTTGAAATTCGGATCATAAAAGATGGCCTTCTCTAATCCATAAGATCGCGTGGCAAGCCACAGATTGCCTTGCTTATCTGAATATGCAGAATGCAACATATTGGAAAACATCCAGTTAGATGAGAATGGCTCATCGTAAAATGGGATTAATTGATCGTTTGTACTATCGTAGATGGAAAAACCTCCTCCGCGTGGATGCACCCATAAGCGGTCCTCCTTATCTTCGAAGATAAAAAAATTAGGCGGGAAAACATTGGATTCGGTACTTTCGATTAAAGGGGTAAAATGAGTCATTTTTTTTGTGTAGGGATTAAATTTAGAAACTCCCAACCGATTTGTTTCCAACCATACATTGTTCGATTTATCGATATAAGAATTCAGAATTTGGTCGGATTCCATGTCGGCAAGCGTTCGAGAATTATATTTATCGATGCTTGCGTCAAAGGTGTTGTATATCATGAATCCATCATTTTCGGAAATGATAAGGATTTTTTCGGAAGAAATTTTTTTAATAGCAACGATATTCGATAACACATCTGTTCTCAGTTCAGTAAATGTTTTTTTATCGATATTGAATTTCCAGATAGAGCCTTCGGACGAACCGAACCAAATTTCGCCACCGAATTCATGTCCGCAAAAAAATGGTAGGGTTTTTTTGTATGGTGTTTCAGATGCAGAATTAAAGTATATAATTCTTCGTCTGTGATCAGGCGACAAAAAAGTTATTCCACTCCGAGTGAGAATCCATGCATTGTGCGATTTGTCTTCGTAAACCGTTGTTACGAAATTGGCAGTCAGATTGTGATTTTCGATCGTAAAGATGTCGGCCCCAAAAATAGAATCGTTCACGCAAATACATCCATTTTCTTCGGAAATTAGCCATGTCTTTCCACTTTTGGTGTGTAGTATTTTGGTCGTATAAAAAGGCCTGTTATTGTAGTATTCCAGTGATTGAACACCTGTGAAAAGTTCGGTTTGAGGATTAAATAAATATGCCTGATCGTCATAAGAAAGCACCCAAATGTTATTGTATTGATCTTCTGAAATTTGATCGAATCGATTGCTTTTCCCTTCCGGATTTATATCGGGAGAGAGTCGATAAGTTACGAATTTGTACCCATCGAATTTACATAAACCATTCCAAGTAGCAAACCACATAAAGCCTTTTTTATCCTGAAGGATATCCATGACGGTATGTTGCGGCAGTCCATCTTCTACGCCAAAGTGCTCGAAATAGCATTCCGGTTGAGCAATGGCTTTACTGATAAATATGTGCACGACGACACTAAGGCAGATAGTCCAATGTATTATTTTTGCATTCAATCCCATTTTATTTGCATCCCCTTTTGCTTTTTATCAAAAAAATATCGATGAATCCTCTAACAATGAAAAAAGCAATAACTAATAATTACACTACAAATATAATTGTAATTGTTTTTTTAGAATCAATTTTTCAAAATTTAAAGCAATTTGACACCCCTTAAAAACCAAAAATACCCTCCAAACATTAATCCAACTATCTTAATATTGCATATTATTTTTTTAATAATCATGCCATATATATTTATCAATTGACATTTTACCTTGAAACTGAAACGTATTTTGTTTTTGAGATAGTGGAACGGACTTAGACTTTAAGCAAAAGAATCTGATAAAGAAGGAAACAAAAACATAATTATAGAATAATTAAGCAGAAGTACAAAACGAAAATTTTAAAAGTAGTTTTTACGTGGAAAATAAAGTTTTGACAAATATCTTAATGATCATGATAATAAGTGGGTGCAGTAGTTCCCGAAAATTTTCTGAAAATGATGGGCAATTGCATCGCACGATTCAAACATATGAAGTGGTGTGTGCTTTTCCCGGTGCTGAGGGGTTTGGAAGATATACTACCGGCGGACGCGGAGGCGAGGTTTATTACGTAACTACTTTAGAGGATGACAATGACGAGGGGACGCTTCGTTATGCAATTGCTCAAAAAGGCCCAAGAACAATAATATTTAATGTTGCAGGAACTATATTTCTTAAAAGTAATTTAAGGATTACCAATGGTGATATTACGATTGCAGGACAATCTGCACCAGGGAAGGGTATTTGCATTGCAGGTGGTCCAGTCACTCTCAATTCGAATAACATCATTATACGATATCTTCGGTTTCGTGTTGGAGACAAAACTGAAGGCCAACCGGACGGATTGGGAGGATCCCAAAATAAAAATGTGATCATCGACCATTGCTCGATTAGTTGGTCCGTTGATGAATGCTGTTCGATATATGGAGGAGAGAATTTGACTGTTCAATGGTGTATGATAACCGAAAGCCTCAGGACGGCGGGACACAGTAAAGGCAAGCATGGCTATGGTGCTATTTGGGGCGGTAGTAAGGCTTCTTTTCATCACAATTTATTGGCTCACCACGAGAGTAGGGTACCTCGTCTGGGACCACATGTTAGCACTCAGGAGAGAGAGTATGTGGATATGAGAAACAATGTGTTTTACAATTGGGCTGGCGCTGGATGTTATGGAGGCGAAGGGATGAAAGTCAATATTGTAAATAATTATTACAAACCCGGACCAGCAACTCCTAAAAATAAGATCAGCTATCGAATTGCAGCAATTGGTGTGCGTACCACTGAATATTGTACCAGTAAGGATGGCAAGCCAAATGACTGGAAACCGATGGAGCATATCTGGGGCAGATTTTATGTAGATGGAAATGTTATCGAGGGGAATGAGGAGGTTACGAATGATAATTGGACAAAAGGTATCTATGAGCAGATTGACAGCGAGAACAATGACAATACTTTTACGGAGCAGGTAAAAAAGGATATTCGCCTCTCTGTACCATTGGAAACCGATATCGTTACTACTCATTCTGGGCAAAAGGCATATGAACTGGTTCTTGCTTATGCCGGCTGTTCCAGGTTTCGGGATGATATCGACACCCGTATTGTAGAAGAAGTGAGAAACGGCACAGCTTCATATTTGGGAAGCAGATCTTTGGACGCAGTGAATTATCCGGGACTTATAGACTCACAAGATGATGTAAAACCGTATGGTGCTGTCTCTGCCTGGCCTGAATTAAGCGACGATAATTCAAAGGATTATTCTATAATTGATTCCGATGGAGACGGCATGCCCGATAAATGGGAATTAATGAACAATCTTAATCCTTTTGATCAATCAGACGGGAACGAGACCAATTTAAGCAAAGAAGGATACGCCAATTTGGAGATCTATTTAAACAGTCTTGTTATGGAAAATTTTCTTAATCAGGAATTAGACAGATATTACTGAAATATCTGTTAAAACACTTGAAATTATTTTTATTATTTAATTTTTAAATGTAATTAACATGAGCAATTCAAAAAGAGTAAAACTAAAACTATTATTCACTCTGCTATTCGTTCTCTGTACGTTGATAATAACTGCCCAAGAGAGAACAATCAGAGGAGTAGTGAAAGACACATCAGGCGAGCCTGTCATCGGGGCCAATGTGAGAGTGAAGAATACAACAATTGGTACAGCCACAGATATAAATGGCAACTATACTCTTGTTGTTCCAGCATCGGCCAATACATTAGTTGCAACCTACATCGGTATGAAAGAGGTAGAAGTCCCCATCACCGGTAACGTCGTAGATATTACCATGGAAGAAGATGTCTCCAACCTGGATGAGGTGGTGGTGATCGGTTACGGCACCATGAGAAAACGAGACCTCACCGGCTCGGTATCGTCTGTAAATGCCGAGACACTGGCCGCCGTGCCGGTTGCCTCTGCCTTGGAGGCGATCACCGGCAAGATGGCCGGTGTGCAGGTTATCACCACGGAGGGTTCGCCAGATGCTGAGATGCGCATCCGTGTACGTGGTGGCGGTTCCATCACGCAGAGCAACGATCCCCTTTTCATTGTGGATGGGTTCCCTGTGAGCACCATTTCCGACATCCCACCCACCGACATTGAGTCGATTGACGTACTGAAGGATGCCTCTTCTACCGCCATATACGGATCGCGCGGTGCCAATGGTGTGGTGATTGTCACCACCAAGTCAGGACAGGCAGGCAAGCTACGGCTCAGCTACAACACCTACTTTGGTGTGAAGAAGATTGCAAAAACGCTGGATGTACTTTCTCCCTACGACTATGCTTCCTGGCAGTATGAACTAGCAGCTCTCAGAGGTAATGCCGCCATTGAGGACTACATCTCCTTCTTCGGTAACTACCAGGATTTGGATCTCTACCGTAACGTCCCATACAACGACTGGCAGGATCTCACCTTCGGCCGTCCCGGAAGCTCCATGAACCACAGCCTGAGCCTCAACGGCGGAAGCGACAAGATGACCTACGCCTTCAACTTCTCCCATCTCTCTGACAAAGCGATCATGGAAGAATCTGACTACAAGCGAAACAGCATGAGCCTGAAGTTGAACAACAAGGCTACTGATCGTATCTCTCTCGATTTCTCGGTGCGCTACACCGACACTAAGATTAACGGCGGTGGTACCAATGATGCAACCAGCACGCTCGACACCGACAAGCGGCTAAAGTACTCGGTGATCTACACCCCTATACCGCTGGAGAACCTCGATGCCTCGGCCGGGAGTTCCGATGACGAGCTGGGTAACCTCTACAACCCGCTGGTTTCCATAAGTGACAACGCACGCGAAAAGTCACAAAAGCGGCTCAACATGGCGGGCAGCGCCACCTGGGAGGTGATCGACAACCTGAAGCTGCGCTCCGAGGTAGGCATGGATCACCAGGACGACGGCGATCAGCGCTACTGGGGGCTGACCACCTATTATATCAAGAACTACCCATCGGTCGACAACCAGGGAAAGCCGGCCATCCGCCTGGTGAACAGGGAGCGACAGGCGATGAGAAACACCAATACGATCAATTACGATTTCAGGAAGTACCTTGGTGAAGACCACAGCCTGAACATGATGGCGGGTCACGAGTACATCATCCGCAAGGGGAACACCCTCACTGATGAGGTACACGGCTTCCCCGCAACCTTTACCGCCAAGGATGCCTGGAGGCTCTCCTCGCAGGGTATGCCCTATACCATCGACAACTACTACAACGAGGATGACAAGCTGCTATCCTACTTTGGACGTGCTAACTACGACTACCAGAGCAAGTATTTGTTGAGTGCTACCTTCCGTGCCGATGCCTCTTCCAAATTCAGCAAAGAGAACAGATGGGGCTATTTCCCTTCAGCTGCTGTAGCCTGGCGCATCTCATCTGAGCCTTTCATGGAAAGAAGCAAAAGCTGGCTCGAAGATCTGAAGCTGCGTGCCAGTTACGGGACCGCCGGAAATAACAACATCCCTTCTGGTCAGCTGGTGCAAATGTTTGAATCGAAAGCTACTTCCTGGATAAACGGTTTTTCCAACTATTGGGCACCGTCTAAGACGATGGCCAACCCCGACTTGAAATGGGAGACCACTATCACCCGCAACCTTGGAATTGACTTTACGTTGCTGAGCGGACGAGTGAGCGGAACTTTGGAAGTTTACCGTAATACCACCAGCGACCTGCTTATCGAGTTTCCGGTAGCCGGAACAGGATATGATACCCAATACCGCAACATGGGAGAGAACCAAAATGAAGGAATAGAAGCAACCATCAACTGGTATGCTGTGAACAAGAAAAATTTCACCCTCAGCTTCAGCGGCAACATCGGCTTTAACAAGACCGAGATTCAGAGCCTGGGCATCATGAACGACTTTGGCTACGAGACCTACTGGGCCTCCTCCGAGATCGGCTATGACTACTGGATCGCCAAGGGGGGGGCCGTGGGGCAGATGTTTGGCTATCGTTCCGACGGCCGCTATGAAGTGGATGATTTCACTGGTTACAACGAAACGGCCAACAGCTGGAACCTCAAGGAAGGTGTTGCCGACGCCTCCGGCGTGGTGGGCAACATCCGCCCGGGATCCATGAAACTGAAAGACCTGGATGGTAATGGTGTCATTGGTGTGGAAGACCGGGAGATCATCGGCGATGCCAACCCGGTGCACACCGGCGGGTTCACCCTCAACGCTACCTTCCATGGTTTCGACCTCGCTGCAGCTTTCAACTGGAGCTATGGGAACGACATCTACAACGCCAATAAGATCGAGTTTTCCCACACCGGGAAGTACCAGTTCCGCAACATGATCACCACCATGGAGACGGGCAAGCGATGGACCAACCTGCGCGAGGATGGCACCATCAGCAACAATCCCGATGAGCTGGCCGCCATGAATGCCAACACCACCATGTGGTCACCGCTCACCTCACGCATGATCTTCAGTGACTGGGCAGTGGAAGATGGCAGTTTCTTGCGTCTCAACACCCTCACGCTGGGCTATACCCTCCCGAAGAGCCTGTTGAACAAGGCCAGGATTGAGAGTCTGCGTTTCTATGTGACCGGCTACAATGTAGCTCTCTGGACCAACTATAGCGGCTACGATCCCGAAGTATCAACAATCAGAAGGACCAACCTCTCACCGGGTGTCGATTACTCCGCCTACCCGAGAAGCCGTCAGCTTGTATTTGGTGTGAACCTGAATTTTTAACCCTTAAAGATGATCAAAATGAAACCAGCAAATAAACCTTTCTCACACAAGTGGATGACTAATTGCAAGTTGCATATGACACATTTGAAAATAAATCGCTTTAATCATATGAAAAAAATAACAAATCTCTGTCTGATTCTTCTGACATTCGGACTCTTCTTCAGCTCCTGCGACCTGGATGCCCCCTCCCAATCGGCAGCTGAAGGATCGGTAATCTTCTCCATCGAGGCACTGGCCGAGGGAGCGGTGATGGGCATCCACCAATCCTTTGGAGAGACCAACTCCTACCGAGGACGCTATCTCCCTTACTACGGTATCAACAGCGATGTGGAGTGGCTCAACGGCATCAATCCCACCCAGCTGAACGACGCAGGCAAGTATGAACTGGTCACCTATGCCGCCTCTCCCACCAACACGCTGATGAACACCGACAACAATGCCTGGGCCAAGTTCTACGAAGGAATCGAAAGGGCCAACAAGGCCATTGAAGGGTTACGCAACTATGGCAAGGTGGATGAGAATCCCCGCATGGCACAACTGCTGGGCGAAGCTCTTACCCTGCGTGCAGTGATCTACCTCGACCTGGTGAAGGCGTGGGGCGATGTGCCGGCACGCTTTGAGCCGATCTCCACCGAAACGCTCTACCTGCCGCGCAGCGACCGGGACCTTATCTACAAACAACTATTGGCTGATCTGGATGAAGCAGAGGAACTTGTGGCATGGCCTAACGAGACCGATGTTACCGCCAGCACCGAGCGTGTTAACAAGGCTTTCGTGAAAGGGCTGATGGCACGTATTGCCCTCTATGCCGGCGGTTTTTCACAGCGGGCCGACGGAATTCGCCGCAGTACCGACCCTGACCTAAGTGCCGACAAAATGTATGCCCTGGCCAGGGATAAATCTGTAGAAGTGATACAGCAGGGTACCAACACGTTGGGTTCTTTCGAACAAAATTTCCGACTCCTATGCCAAGACGATGTGACAGCCGGCAAGGAATCTCTCTGGGAGATACCTTTCTCCGCCGGACGTGGACGTGTGCTCTATACGCTGGGGGCGCAACACAGGGCAATAGACCAGTACACGGGACAGAACAAGGGAGGCGTGAATGGTCCCCTCCCCTATCTCTTCTACGACTACGATGTGGAGGATGTGCGGCGAGACATCACCTGCGTACCCTATGAATGGTCAAACTCCAACCCGAGCCACCAGCAGCTCCGCAGCATCGACAACTGGTGCTTCGGCAAATTACGTTATGAATGGATGAATCGCTACGTTACCTCTACCAACGACGATGGCATCAACTGGCAATACATGCGTCTGGCCGATGTATACCTGATGGCTGCTGAGGCAATCAACGAGCTGGACGGTCCCGCAGCGGCGGCACCCTACCTGAAGCCCATCCTCGACAGGGCACTGCCGGCAGCGAAGGTGAACGCCTACATGACCCAGGCCACCGCAAGCAAGGATGCCTTCTTCAATGCAATCGTCGACCAACGTGCACTGGAGTTTGCAGGCGAGAGCCTCCGCAAGGCAGACCTGATCCGCTGGAATCTGCTAAAGACCAAGCTGGATGAAGCCAAGATGAAGATGACACAGCTGATCAACCGCGAAGGTCCTTATGCCGATCTGCCGGAGAAACTCTATTTCAAGACTGCGGAGGACAATGAGACGCTGATCATATATGGCCTAAATCACGGTGACAGCGATGAGATCGGTGCCAGCCTCGGCTATGAAGGGAGCGCCACCTGGTTCGACCCGAACGACCTGACACAGGAACTGATCAACGCCCTTTACCAGAACAATCCTGATCAGAATCAGTTTTGGCCTATCTGGCAAACCTTCATCGACAGCAGTAACGGACAACTAACAAACTAATAAAATGAAAATGAGACGAAAAACATATATCATTCTATACGCTCTCTCAGCGATAGCTATTTTTAATTTCAGCTGTACAGACGATAGATCGGAAGAGCTTACTTCGATCGATTACGATAGACTCTTCTCTCCCATTAAGATTGAAGCGGTCGTGATTAACCGTACCGACGTACGGCTGACCTGGGCTCTTAACGACGATGCGGAGTCCTACTCCCTGGAGGTGTTTGCCGACGACAGTCTCACCTTTGTCGGTACGCCGGTGAGAACTTATAACGACGTGACAGGTGATCAGCTTCCCTTCTACATCCGCGAACTGGATGGTGACACGCAGTACTCAGTGCGTATAAAAGCTGTGGCTGCAGGGAAAACCGACTCGAAATGGAGTGGCGTCACCTTCAAGACCGGAACAGAGAACATCTTCCTTCCCTTCCAGGATGGAGATGTGGAGGCAACGGCGGTTACCCTGCGTTGGATACCCGGCAGAACATTGACCAGCATCCAAATCGAACCGGGAGGCATTGTGCACACGGTTACTGCCGACGAGATTGCCGCCGGTAGCGCTACCATCGAAGGGCTTACCAGTGAGACCAACTATACCGTCACCTTGAAAAATGGGGCAAAAACCAGGGGTATTTTGGAGTTTATGACATTGGTTGACATCGGTAACGCCATTGCCGTTCATCCGGAAGATGACTTCCTCGCCCTGCTGGCCGCTGCCAACGACGGCGATGCCTTCGCCCTCTTCCCTGGAACATATGGGGATGCAAGTAAATTTTCAGTTAATAAGAGTATCGAAATCAAAGGTGTGTATCCGTATGATAAACCGATACTGAACGGGTACATATCACTTGAAGACGGAGCTGCTTTACTGTTGAAAGATGTCACGCTTGACGGAACAGGATTGGCTGACGGTAATCAATCTGTCGTTTTCAATACGGCAGGTGTAAATTATGGAAATTTGAGGATAGACGGATGTGACATTAAAAACTACGTAAAGGGGCTCTATTATTTGAATGTTGCTTCTGTAGTAGAATCAATCACCATTAATAATTGTCTGATTTATAATATTGAGTGTAACGGCGGCGACTTTATGGATTCCCGTGCAGGAGCTATCAAGACAATTACACTCTCAAACACGACTGTCTACAACAGTGTCCTGGCACGTGATTTAATACGATACGATGACAAGTCCTCTTCATTCCCGGGACTAACATCAAAAATATTCGTGGACCACAATACATTGTATGGAGTTGCCAACAGCGGAAAAAGATTGTTATACGTGCGCTTTAAGGGGACTGAAATTTCCTTTACGAATAATATTGTTGCTGAAACTACGGCAATATTCTCGAATCAAAGTAGTACACCTATTCCTACTTTTGGAAATAACAATTACTTCAATGCTCCCGGTCTGTTTACTGGCGGCAGTACGTCATCACTAATCTTTGATGATTCCGCTTCAAGCGAAAATCCCGGGTTTGTGAATGTTGCCGGTGGCGATTTTACCGTAACAAACGAATTGCTGAAAGCTAAAGGCATAGGTGATCCCCGTTGGTTACAGTAACTAAAAACATATAATCCGTTTAAATTTGTCCTCTTCTTAGGTACTAATTTAAACGGATTATGTCTTACAGAATATTTAAAAAAAAAATGAACTAATGAAACAAAATTTCGTACTACTTTTTTTCGCGTTCCTAATGTTGTCTTGTAGTCATAGCGCTGCGGATAAATTGCCTTACAAATATCAATATCTATACGAAGACCTGTCCTTCGAGATGCCGAGAATCGAAATACCTGTTTTCCCGAAATATAGAGTAAACCTACTAGATTTTGGAGGAAAATCGGATGGCATTACCCTTAATACGGAGGCTTTCGAAAAAGCGATGCAGGATCTTTCTCAAAAAGGAGGAGGAACACTTGTTGTACCTAAAGGTATTTGGTTTACGGGCCCGATTGTTTTCAGGTCAAATATCAATTTGCATCTCGAAAAAGGGGCTTTAATTTTGTTTTCACCCGATTTCGATTTGTATCCTCTTGTAAAAACGGTATTTGAAGGTCTGGATACGCGTAGATGCCAATCACCTATTTCGGGAAGAAATCTGGAAAATATCGCTATTACGGGCGAAGGTTCGATAAATGGCTCAGGTGAAGCATGGCGCCCGCTTAAAAAAAATAAAGTTACGGAAAGCCATTGGAAAAAAGTTGTAGCTTCGGGAGGCGTAGTCAAGGGGAATAGTTGGTATCCATCGGAAGGTGCGCTCAAGGGTGCCGAGATGAGTGATATGAATGTTCCCGCGAGCAATTTGTCAGAAGAGGAATGGCTGGAAATTAAAGATTTTCTGCGACCTGTGATGGTGAATTTTATTGAATGCAAAAACGTTTATTTGCAAGGTGTTCTTTTCGAAAATTCTCCTGCTTGGAATATTCACCCTTTGATGTGTGAGAATGTGATCATCGATGGCATTTTTGCACGCAATCCTGCTTATGCTCAAAATGGAGACGGACTGGATTTGGAGTCGTGCGTGAATTCCATTATTGTAAACAGTTTGTTTGATGTGGGCGACGACGGCATTTGCATCAAATCGGGGAAAGACGAACAGGGGAGATTACGCGGGCGTCCTACGGAAAATGTAATAGTGGATAATTGTAAAGTGTTTCAAGGACACGGCGGGTTTGTAGTAGGAAGTGAAATGTCGGGAGGAGTAAGGAACATATCGGTAAGTAATTGTCAGTTTTTAGGAACCGATGTAGGCTTGCGTTTCAAAAGTAGGCGAGGACGTGGTGGAATAGTGGAAAACATCTATATCTCGGATATTTATATGTTTAATATTTTGACGGATTCTTTTTTGTTCGATCTTTTCTACGGAGGTAGATCGGCTTCCGAAGCATTGGAAGAAGGTTACACGGGTGCAGATGATGAGAAACTTTATCCCGTAACGGAAGAAACACCGGTGTTTAGGAATATTTTCGTTAAGAGTCTTGTTTCACGAAATGCCCGTAGAGCTATGTTTTTTAATGGATTGCCCGAGATGAATATTGAAAATATTCGGCTTGAAAATGCTTTCATTACTGCTCGCTATGGCGCCGAGCTTTCTGAGGCTAAAGATATTGTTTTCGATAATGTTACGGTAATTGCCGAAGAAGGTCCTTTTTACATATTGAATAACGTGAAAAATTTCAAGGGAGTAAATCTTTATTTCGATAAAAACACAACCGAGGAAGTTATGAGGGTAAAAGGAAGCAGAACATCAACTGTAGAATTATTACCTTTTTTGGAAGATAAAATAGAAATAAGCCCGGAAATAGATAAAAATCAAATAAGGATAAGTCAGGAATAGAAAAGGATTTATTAAAACAAACACTTTTTAAAAAAAGCAATCAATGAGAAAAATTGGAATATTTATGGTAGTATTGACATTTTCTATTTCTGCTTGTACTCAATCAGCCGATCCTTATTACGTAAGGATGGCTGATTCGGAAATGCAACGAAATCCCGAAAGCTGGATGGTTGATTTTTCGAAAGAATTGAAATGGAATTATTGTCATGGTTTGGAATTGGGAGCGATATTGGATGTTTGGAAGAAGACCAATGATCGAAAATATTTCGATTATGCCGAGAGTTATGCCGATAGTGTTGTTAACGAGGATGGTACGATAAAAACCTATCGATTGGAAGAATACAATATCGACCGGTTGAATTCCGGAAAAATGCTTTTCCCAATTTACGAAGAAACAAAGGACGAAAAGTATCGGTTGGCTATGGCTTTATTGAGAAGCCAAATGAATACTCATCCAAGAACATCGAACGGCTTGTTTTGGCATAAAAAGATCTATCCGCATCAGGTGTGGTTGGACGGTATTTATATGGGTTGCCCTTTCTTGGCCCAATATGGAGCCACGTTTGGTGAACCTCGATTGTTCGATGAGGTTGCTCATCAGATAATTGGTACAGAAAAGGTGACCAAAGACGAAAAAACCGGCTTGTTGTATCACGGTTGGGATGAGAGCCGGCAACAACGTTGGGCTGACCCTGAAACCGGTAGATCGCCAAATTTTTGGTCGAGAGCCATAGGATGGTATATGATGGCATTGGTAGATGTATTGGATTTCATGCCTGAAAATCATCCCCGCAGGACAGAAATCATCCGTATTTTAAACGACATTTCCACCACTATCGAAAAATATCGCGATCCGGCCACCGGTATGTGGTATCAGGTAACGGATAAAGTTGGTGCAGAGGGAAACTACTTGGAATCGTCGGGTTCGGCCATGTTTATTTATACCTGGGTTAAGGGTGCGCAAAACGGTTTTTTACCTAAAGTATTCGAAGAAAAAGGGCGAGCAGCCTATGATCAATATGTGAAGCGGTTTGTAAAAGAAAATCCGGATGGCACTATTACCGTAACGGATGCCTGTGAAGTAGCCGGTTTGGGCGGAGAAAAAGAATATCGTGATGGTAGTTATGCATATTACATCTCCACGCCGCGACGCGATAACGACCCAAAGGCTGTTGCTCCTTTCATTAAAGTGAGCGTATTGCTCGATAAATGATGTATTAATTGTTTTTCAAGTAAAGAAATGAAAACCTATTTGTCGTTATTTTTTATATGGTCATCGATGGTGATGGCCTCTGCCCAAATTCCTGCTTTTCCCGGTGCCGAGGGTGCAGGCATGTATGCTACCGGCGGACGCGGAGGAAAGGTGCTTTATGTGACTTCGTTGGAGGATACCGAAATGCCCAGTACTTTGCGATGGGCTATCAAACAAAAAGGCCCCAGGACGATTGTGTTCGGGGTATCGGGATTGATTCGTCTTAACCGTCCTTTAAAAATCGACAATGGCGATTTAACCATTGCCGGTCAGACGGCGCCCGGAGATGGTATTTGCATTAGCGATCACGAAACCATTATCAGTGCCGATAACGTCATTATCCGTTTTCTTCGCTTTCGATTGGGAGACAGAGCAAAAGAGGGGATAGACGCCTTTTCGGGGAAAGGGCATGAAAACATTATAATCGACCATTGCAGCATGAGTTGGAGTGTAGATGAAGTTTCTTCTTTTTACGACAACAGCAACTTTACCCTTCAATGGTGCATCATTTCCGAGGCCTTACGAAATTCTGCTCATACCAAAGGGAAACATGGCTATGGCGGAATATGGGGTGGACAAAATGTTTCGTTTCATCACAACCTATTTCTCCATAACGACAGTCGCAATCCGAGGTTTTGTGGAAGCCGTTATACCAACAGGCCGGATTTAGAAAAAGTGGATTTCCGGAACAACGTGATTTACAATTGGGGCTCAAACAACGTGTATGGAGCCGAAGGGGGTAGTTACAACATCATCAATAATTATTATAAACCCGGACCGGCGACAAGCAGCGGTTCAAAGAACCGAATAGTGAATCCTGACGCCGATAATGGAGAAAACAGTCAACCTGAGGGTACTTACGGCAGGTTTTTTGTGTCAGGAAATTATTTGGATGGAAATGCTGCTGTAACCTCCAACAATGCATTGGGTGTTGAGATGGGTTCTTCTTTCGAGAAATATGCGCCGCAGGTCAAGCTGTCGGATATTCTTGTTTCGCAAGAATTTCCCGGTTTTGGTGTTACCACTTATTCGGCAGAAAAGGCTTACGAGATGGTTTTACATTATAGTGGTTGTTCTTTGGTAAGGGATAGAGTGGATGTGCGTTATGTACGAGAAGTGACAAACAGAACATATACGTATGAAGGATCAAACGGGAGTACTTGCGGATTGATAGATAGTCAGGAAGATGTTGGTGGATGGCCTGAGTATAAGACCTGTAATTTAAAAAGGGATTCCAATCAGGACGGTATTCCCGATGGATGGTTGGAAAAAAATTATCCGGGGAAAAGGGCAGGGGACAAAACCAATGAGGGTTATACCTATCTCGAAATGTATTTAAATAGTTTGGTGGCTCATCTCATGCCATGAGAGGAATAATTTAAATCGAAAAAAAATATGAGTAAGTATGTTAATGTATTTGTTTTTTTAATGGGGTTTACATTTTTCTCTTTGGTGGCTTGTGCCAATTCCGGGACTGAAAACGGAATAACCAAAAAAATTGTGGTTGATAAATCCGGAGGTGGTGACTTTACTTCTTTGCAGGAGGCGATCCATTCGGTAAGAGCGTTCGATCCGGAGGGACCAACCACCATTTATGTAAAAAACGGCATTTATCGTGAGAAAATTGTGATTCCGGATTATGTATGCAACATAGCAATTATAGGCGAAGACAAGGGAAAAACCATCATTAGCTATGATGATTATGCAGGAAAAGAGAACATGGGTACTTTTCGTACCTATACACTGCAAGTGAGAGGGAACGATATCCGGCTCGAAAATCTTACGATTGAAAATGCCGCAGGACCTGTAGGCCAGGCTGTTGGTCTGCATACGGAGGGCGATCGCATCATCGTAAAGAATTGTCGTCTGTTGGGAAATCAGGATACGGTTTATACCGGTGGAGAAGGTAATCGTCTTTGTTTTTTTGATTGTTACATTGAAGGGACTACCGATTTTATTTTCGGTTCGGCTACCGCATGGTTTGAAGAATGCGTACTTCATTGCAAAAAGAATTCGTATATCACTGCATCAAGTACCCCTCAAAACGTTGAATATGGGTATATATTCAATCGTTGCAAGGTGACATTGGCCGAGGGTGTGACGTCGGTTTATCTTGGAAGACCGTGGCGGCCTTATGCCATGACCGTGTTTATGAATTGTGAACTTCCGTCAGGGATTCATCCGTCGGGGTGGCACAATTGGGGAAATCCGGAAAATGAGAAAACGGCTCGTTATGCTGAGTTTAATAATGCCGGTGAAGGCGCCAAAACAGAACAACGTGTGAAGTGGGCAAAAATATTGACCCCCGAAGAAGCGGCACAAATTACGATTGAAAAGGTATTAAAAGAAGATTTTGTGAAAATAGTATCGTTTTTTTATACCGTAAAAAGTTGATAATAATCAAGTGTTTTCTGTGAAATTCAACGCTTTGTCATTACTGATTTTGGTTTTCAATCGCCCATTAAATTTAAAAATTGTATCATGAGACTTTTCAAAAAAATATTTCCATATTTATTGTTCATATCGGTTCCTCTTATTGCCCAGAACAAGATATCGAAGTCGTGGGTAGCTGATTTGGGGAATGGCTATTATAAAAATCCCATACTACATGCCGATTATTCCGACCCCGATATATGTCGTGTAGAAAACGATTATTACATGACAGCTTCAAGTTTCAATTGCATTCCCGGTTTGCCGATTCTTCATTCAAATGATCTCGTAAATTGGGAGATTATCGGTTATGCGATCGACAAATTGGAACCCGATAGTATTTTCTCAAAACCGCAGCATGGCAATGGTGTTTGGGCACCAGCCATTCGCTATCACAACGGGGAATTTTATATTTATTATGGCGACCCCGATTATGGTATTTTCATGGTTAAAAGTAAAGATCCGGCCGGGAAATGGGGAAAACCATTGTTGGTAAAGAAGGGGAAAGGTTTGATCGACCCGTGTCCTTTGTGGGATGATGATGGAAAGATATATTTAGTCCATGCTTATGCAGGTAGTCGCGCCGGCATAAAAAGTTTGTTGGCCGTTCAGGAGATGAACGCCGAAGGTACAAAGGTTATTGGGCAAAGTAGAATTGTTTACGACGGACACGATATTGACCCTACCATTGAAGGCCCTAAATTTTATAAACAAAACGGCTACTACTACATATTTGCACCTGCCGGAGGCGTCTCAACCGGCTGGCAAGTCGTATTGAGGGCCGAAAACGTTTTCGGCCCTTACGAAAGAAAGATGGTCATGTCTCAGGGAAATACCTCAGTAAATGGTCCTCATCAGGGTGGATGGGTAAAGACGTCGGTTAATGAGGATTGGTTTGTTCATTTTCAGGATAAAGGGCCTTTCGGACGCGTGGTGCATTTGCAACCCATGACATGGAAAAACGATTGGCCGATTATTGGCGTGGATAAAGATAATGATGGTTGTGGCGAACCGGTCATGACCTTCAGAAAGCCGAAAACAGACAAAAATTACGCGACAGCAACCCCTCCTGAAAGTGATGATTTCAATTTGCCTACACTCGGATTGCAATGGCAGTGGCACGCCAATCCTTGTGAATGGTGGTATTTTGCCAATTCACGAACCGGTTTATTGTCTTTATATGCTGTTCCCATTCCCGATAATTATGTCAATTTATGGGATATTCCCAATTTATTGCTGCAAAAATTTCCTTCCGATAATTTTACGGCTACGGCGAAGCTGACCTTTCACACTTCGACTGCTATTGACGGGGAAAGAACCGGTTTGGTAATCATGGGAATGGATTACGGTATGTTGTCTCTGGAGAAAACGAAAGACGGATTCATCCTTTCTCAAATTGAATGTCTGCAAGCCGAAAAAAGAGGGAAAGAAATCGTCAATGAAAAACGGACATTGACAGATTCTACACTTTATCTTCGGGTTCGCGTGTTTCCTGAAGCACGTTGCGTATTCAGTTACAGTTTGGAAGGAAAAATTTTTAAAACACTCGGAAAACCGTTTACGGCTAAAGAAGGCAAATGGATAGGAGCAAAAATGGGATTCTTTTGTTATCGTCCTGTGAGGAATAATGATGGCGGAAGGGTAGAAATTGATTGGTTTAAAGTGGAATAATCCTGAAAATATCGATTTTAACATGAAAACATTTTTTTCGCATATTCTGTTCGTGATCGTATGTTTATATGCGAATTGTTTCCTCGTTTTTTCGCAAACGGTAATGATAAACGGAGTGCCCCGTGATACAAGCTATACCTTGTACAGTTGCAATCAGAAAGAGAAAAAACATTTTCCTTTTATTCGGTTAGCAGATACAATAGTGCCAAAAAATTTGGAGGTGAGAGAACAAGTCGTATATAAAACACTTTCTGAAACACCCTATGGGAAGCGAAATCTTCATCTTTCGATTTACCGTCCGAATGATGCCATAACTTATCCTGTTGTATTGATGATACATGGAGGAGGATGGAACTCGGGTTCTCCCGAAATGCAAAAAGCGTTGGCTTTACACCTTGCCCAGAAGGGTTTTGTTACTGCCACAGTTGAATATCGCCTTAGTCCTGAAGCAAAATATCCGGCTGCTGTGGACGATTTGAATGATGCCGTTTTATGGCTTTATCGTCATGCAGATGAATACAAAATCGATAAAAACAAAATCGCTGTATCGGGGTGTTCAGCCGGAGGGCAGTTGGCTGCGCTAATAGGTACCAAAAATAGAGATAAACTAATCAAAGCAGTGATTAATATCGACGGTATCTCTACTTTTATTGAACCGGAAACAATCAACAGGGCAAAAAAAGCCAAAGAACAAGGAGAGAAAATACCTGCGGATGCTTTGTGGTTTGGAGGTACTTATGAAGAAATCTCGGAAATATGGAAAGATGCTTCCCCGTTGTATGGGGTTAATAGCAATTCGGCACCAGTTTGTTTCATCAATAGTTCCATTCCGCGATTCCATAATGGAAGAGAGGATTATATTCACCGATTGGATAGCCTTGGGATTTATTCCGAAGTGCATGTTTTAGATGAAACACCTCATACTTTTTGGCATTTTCATCCTTGGCATTTGACAACCGTAGGGTATGCTGCGAATTTTCTTCGTAAGATGTTCGATAAGCCATCAGGCGAGATTAATGAGACCTACGATATCATTGTTGCACAAGATGGTAGCGGAGATTTCACGACGATTCAAGAAGCCATCAATGCGGTTCCCGATTTTCGTAAAAGACTGACGAGGATATTTATTCGCAAGGGTTTTTATCATGAAAAAGTTGTTATTCCCGATACCAAACAATCGTTATTCCTGATAGGGGAAGATAAATATCAAACCATAATTTCTTATAATAATTTTGCGTCGAAAAAGAGCGGGTTGGGAGACGAGATAGGCACGTCGGGTTCGGCGAGCATCTATGTATGCCCCGATCATTTTACTGCGCAAAATCTAACGTTTGAGAATGCTGCAGGTCCTGTTGGTCAGGCTGTTGCTATTATTGTAAGGAGCGATAATGCGTGCTTTATTAATTGTCGTTTCATTGGATTTCAAGATACCTTGTACACACATAAGCCTTTCAGTAAACAATATTATGAAAACTGTTATATTGAAGGAACAGTAGATTTTATTTTCGGATCATCTACTGCTTTTTTCAATAATTGTGAAATTTTCTGTAAGGATACGGGATATATAACCGCAGCTTCCACTCCTCAGGAAGCAAAATATGGGTATGTCTTTTATCATTGCCGAGTAAGCGGCGAAAAAGAGCATGCTTTTTATCTTGGCCGACCATGGAGACCATACGCCCATGTTGCGTTTATTGCATGTGATTTGGGTGAAGTGATTAAACCTGAAGGATGGGACAATTGGGGGAATTCGGAAAACGAAAAAACGGCAATATTTGTAGAGTATCAAAACACGGGGAAAGGAAGCGATATTTCTCATCGCGCATCATGGACACGCCAGTTAACAGAAAGTGAAGCCTCGATATATTACAAAAAAATGTGCTCCGAGTTGATTTCGATTAAATGATTTATTTATAATAATTTAAAAACAATTTTAATTGGTCAGATTATGATGAACAAACACAAAAAAAGAATACCGTACATAGTATGTTTGGTATTTGTATTGGCATTAAGTAGTTTGGGTTGGTCTCAAACAAAAATGATTACGGGAACTGTAACTGATATGAATGGAGAACCTATTATCGGTGCAACAGTCAAAATCAAGAACACGCAATCGGGCACTGTAACTGATATGAACGGTCGGTTTTCTTTGCAAGTCACGCCAAAAGATGTACTCGAAATTACCTATATAGGTTACAAAGGTCAGGAAATCAGTGTTGGCAGCAATACCAGTTTGGCCATTCAATTGTCCGAAGACATTAAGATGATTGACGAAGTGGTAGTTGTTGGATATGGAGTGCAAAAGAAAAGTGATTTGACAGGATCAATTTCCACTATTAAACCCAAAGACATTACATCGGTTGTTACAACAAATGCTTTGGAGTCGCTACAAGGTCGAGTATCAGGTGTTGATCTCACCAAATCGAGCGGACAGGCAGGCGCCGGACTAAGTTTTACTGTTCGGGGTGAGAGATCTATTACTGCGAGCAATGCTCCTCTAATTCTTGTGGATGGAATACCTTATGGAAGCAACATAGATATTAATTCTTCTGACATCGAATCGATCGAAATCCTTAAGGATGCGTCTTCCACCGCAATTTATGGTTCGAAGGGAGCTAATGGAGTAATTATTATTACCACCAAACGTGGACAAGAAGGTAAAACGCGAATATCATTCAATGCCTATGGCGGATTGAATACTGTTTCGACTTATCCCGATTATATGGATGGATACGAATATGCTGCTTTGAAACAAGAGGCTAATCGCACCACCGGAAAATGGAATTCAAACGAGGACGATTCCAAAATATTTTCGCCAGTAGAATTAGAGTATCTGAACAATGGACAGATGGAAGATTTTCCCCGTTTACTAATCAATGATGGATACGTACAAAACTATGAGCTTTCTATGTCAGGAGGAAATGCCAAAACCTCTTATTCCCTCTCGTTTGGGTTCATGAATGAAAAAGGCATTTTCAAAGTAAATGATCAGTATGGCAGATATAACGGACGTCTTACTTTAGATCATACTATTTTTGATAATTTCAGAATCGGAGCCAATGTTTTGTTTACATATAAGGATCAGGATAAACGACGTGACCCGCTGAATATGGCCAATAAGATTATCCCTATTGCAAAGGCCTATAATGACGATGGTACTGTTAATCCATATCCGGCACCGGGTTATCCTTCACAGATGAATCCTTTGCTTGACGATGTTCCGGGAGCAACGAAAGATAATGTCCTTGCAAAAAGATTTTTTGCTACAAGTTATGCCGATTGGGATATAATTAAGAATTTGAAATTCAGGTCGAATATAGGTATTGATTTTGCAAATGAGCGCGAAGGCTTTTTTTACGATAAAATGACGCTCGATGGCGCCGGTGTGGCTTCGAGTTCGGGTGCAAATATTTCTTCTAATTCGAATATTACATGGGAAAATACGCTGAATTACACCAAAAGGTTTGGTCAACTGCATGATTTACAAGCCATGATTGGAACCTCACTCATAAGTAATACGTATGAATATTATACTGCGAGCGGCCGAAATCAGCCATCGGCATACACATTGTATCATTACCTGGAGTCGAATACACAGGAAATAAGAATCGGCAGTGACTATTTAAAAACAAATACGTTCTCCTACTTTGGGCGAATAAATTACAAGTTTAGCGAACGTTATCTGCTCACGGCTTCATTGCGTAGAGACGGATCGTCGGTCCTGGCGTCAGGACATAAATGGGCAACATATCCGTCTATAGCAGCAGGATGGCGCATCAACGAAGAATCTTTTATGTCCAATGCAACCAATATTTCCAATTTAAAACTACGCTTGAGTTGGGGAAAATCGGGTAACAGCGCTATCGATCCTTATAGTACGCTCGGTGGACTTGGTTCTTCGCAATATTCTTTCAACAATAAATTGGCATTGGGCTACTATCCGAAATTGGTTTCGAATCCCGATTTGGGTTGGGAAACGACGGATGTGTATGATGTTGGATTGGATTTAGGCCTTTTCGGAAACAGAATTGCACTCACAGCGGATGTTTATAAATCGTTTACTTCTGATTTACTCTTGTCGCGTGTGTTGCCTATGTCAAGCGGATACAACAGTATTATGCAAAATATTGGGAAAACGGAAAATATGGGATTAGACGTTACACTTAATACGCTTAACATCAGGAATCAAAATTTTCAATGGTCAACCGATATTAACTTTTCTACCAGTAAAGAGAAAATCACACAACTTTCGTCGGGTGTAACAGAGGATGTCGAAAATAAATGGTTCGTAGGCTCTCCCATCAAAGTTCTTTACGATTACAAGAAGATCGGAATATGGCAGTTGGATGAAGCCGAAGAGGCTGCCAAATATGGTACCAAACCGGGTGAAATAAAAGTAGAAGATGTGGATAAAAATCGAACGATTGATGTGAAGGACAGAGTTAAGTTTAAACAGCGCCCCGATTTCACCATAGGAATGAATAACTCGCTTGTAATCAAGAATGTAGATTTTTCCATCTTTGCTTATGCTCGTGTAGGACAGTATATAAATTACACTTACAATACAAGTTACAAAGCTCAAGGCTTGGAAAATGGTTCGAATGTCAATTATTGGACGCCCGAAAATCCCTCGAATGATTTTCCACGTCCCGATGCAAGTGTAGTGCAGACTAGCCGATTGTATTTTAGTACGTTAGGTATCGTTGATGGATCGTTTTTAAAAATAAAAAATATCAATCTTGGATATACATTTCCCAAAAGTCTGGTTAACAAATGGCATATCAATCAATTGAGACTTTATGCTACCGCACAAAATCTTCTAACATTTAGTAAAATTAAAGATTACGATCCCGAAAGAGGGGGAGGCGAGTCTTTCCCCATGACAAGGCAACTTGTTTTAGGTCTTAATCTCGATTTTTAATCTACTCATCGATAAAATATTGTCATTATGAAAACTAAAATAATCCATTTCTTTTTTATTATAGGATCAATCTTTTTTCTGTTTTCGTGTAGCGATTTTCTGAATGAAGAAAACCGAAACAGTCTGACATCCGATCCGTTTTATAAATCACAAAGCGGATACGAAAGTCTGATCAATTCATGCTATACGCCGCTGCGACTATGGTACGGCCGCGAAGATGCTTATGGTATTACCGAAACCGGCACTGATCTTTTCACCAAGGCTGCCGGCAACACCAATACAACACTCAATGACTATGACCCAATAGCATTCAATGGTACCAACACTCCATTAAGTAATTATTGGAAATATCTTTATCGAGGGATCAATTCGTGTAACGCGGCGATTGACAGAGCCAAAGATGCAGCTATCACCCCGGACGTTCGGCGTCAACGAGTTGCCGAAGCGCGTTTTCTTCGAGCCTTTTATTATTGGCACATAGTGGAAACGTGGGGTCCCACTCATTTTACAACCGAAGAAACGATCGGAGTGCAGACTGCTGCAAACAAAACAGAACCTGAAATAATTTATGAACAAATTTTTGCCGATTTGGATTCCTGCATCAATAGCAATCTTTCCACCAAAAGGAGTAACGATGGCAGAGTTACTATTTGGGCGGCCAAGGCTCTTAAAGCACGTCTGAGTCTGACGAGAGCCTCACAAACCAACAGTGCAGCTCTGTATAAACAAGCCGCCGATTTGGCCATCGAAATTATTGACAGTAAATTGTTCTCTCTGAATCCTGATTACAAATCGATTTGGAGTATGTCTAATGCCGATGGGCCCAATAATTCGGAAGTAATTTGGTATGTGGAATTTTCGAACGATCATTTATACAATAAACCGGAATACGATGATTATACTATTCGTAATGGGGGGCATAACGGGCATTTACTTTTTTGCATGAAATATGATGACCAACCGGGGATGAAACGCGATGTTGCGAATGGACGCCCTTTCAATCGATATTTACCTACCCTTTATTATGTCAATTTATTCGATGAAACGATAGACCAACGTTGGAATGGTTCTTTCAAACAGCTTTGGATGATGAATAATCCGGCAAATAAAGGGAAGTACGTAAATATGACGGATACGGCTATTTATCTGTATAAAGGAATCGCTTCTGCTGAACAAAAGGCAGCTGTAGCAACTAAATATCAATTATTAGATTTCAATGATTTATATGGAGATAATACACCCGCGAAAATTAACCGATTGCGTACTTTTCAATTAAGTAAATTCGATGATCCAACGCGTGCTACGATGGATGAGGACCGGAGTACACGCGATGCTTTTGTTTTCAGAATTTCTGAAATGTATTTGATTGCTGCGGAGGCATTAATGGGATCAGATCCTGACAAAGCTGTGTCTTACATGAATCAATTGAGGGAAAAAAGAGCAATTTCGGGCAAAGCCTCTGAAATGATGATCACAAAAAGCGACATGACGGTGGATTTTATTCTTGATGAAAGAGCAAGAGAGTTGGGAGGAGAGCAATTGCGGTGGTTCGATTTAAAACGTTTTGGTAAAGATAAATTTGTTGAAAGAATAAAAGCAGGAAATCCTGATGCTGCGAATAATGTTAAGACTTGGCACATCGTTCGACCTATTCCCAGAAATCAACTGGATGCAGTATTCAACAAGGATGAATTTACACAAAACGAAGGATATGTTCAATAGTAAATTTATTTCGAATTGAATGTATGTGTAATTAGGGTCTCCTGAATTCGGTCAATCAATTGATATTTAACAAAATAAGTTTGTATTTTCTTGTTATTTTCGGCAAAAAGTCGTACATTTATGGGCAAAACGGTTACATTATGAAATACAGTTCGCAAGCAAAACAACTACGACTTGATATTTTTTCGGGCACACTCGAGAAATCGCTCGATCCATCCAACCGGTGGTATAAATTGGCGAACCTGATGCCTTGGGACAAGATTGAACGCATCTAC
>Ga0116193_1000292_pt1 | contig 49453 bp, 41 predicted proteins | sample AD_UKC115_MetaG_FD_89892 | JGI IMG/M metagenome (GOLD analysis project Ga0116193, IMG submission 89892) | Active sludge microbial communities of municipal wastewater-treating anaerobic digesters from Hong Kong - AD_UKC115_MetaG | ecosystem: Engineered > Bioreactor > Anaerobic > Digestate... | reverse complement strand
TTAGTAGAAAAACTCTCGCTTACTAAGGAGCAGATTAATGAGCTTTTGGAGTATTTCATTGTATCCCTGCCCGCTTATTTCAAGGCTAAGCTGACAAATTTACAGTGGGAAAGTTGAGTTAATTATTTTATCCTCAAACTCATTATAAATCAATGGTTTATACAAAACATCAAGGCTGTCAAAAATTTGTTTATACTCTTCTGCCTGCTGATATATGATAGGTAGAATCAGAAGAATTCCCACCTGTGGAAATTCTGTCCTGATATTTTCTACAAGTTCCACAACTTCATCGTCCATAACGTTTGAGTCAAATATTATGAATTTAGGCTTTTCTTCCGACAAAAATCCATAATAAAATTTAAAGTTATTTATAACATCAAAGTTCTCTGCGCCTATTTTTACTAATTCCTCTCTGATGTCATAACTTTCATCAATATCGAAACTAAATATGGCAAACCTGGTATCAAAAACAGATTCAGATTTTTTATATTCTCTAAGGGAGCTGAAATAGGCTTTTTCCAACTTTTTTATTTCCAAATTCAAAGTTCGTAAATTATCAGCGGATACCTCTGTAAATTGTACGCCATAGTTATATTCTTCATTCCCCATGCTCTGCTTCCTCAGAACTTTTGCTTTAGAAGCAAAGTAATTCCCGGATTCAAAGGAAATTCTGATATCAATAATATCATTAATTTCAACATCCAAACTAGTGGAAACCATAGCACCGCCCTTGCTCAAATTCTTGACAATGCTACTGCACCAGCTGTTTCTAGGTTCAACAGCATCATCCAAGCAGTTATCTTTTACTTCCGAAGTAAAGCAAGATTCAAAGCGCATATGCTTTCTTAAGTTGAAATACTTCTTTGCCTCAATAAATTTTATAGTGATGGTTGAAGAATTATCCTGACTAATCTCATCTACTTCCCCATTCACAAGATACTCATAGCCCTGTTTCTGAAACTTAAAAAGCACTTTGTGTCCAACTTGTACAGAAACTACACTCTTATTTGGGTCATATATTATATCCACACTGTCATAACTACTGTACAAAACAGGATATACTGTCCAAACATCGTTGCCATGAAATTTAGCCCTTATTAGATTTAAATACTGTATAATACCGAATAATTCATCCTTGCTGACATCTATTACACTCATATAATATCTCCTTTAGTGTAAATTATCTTGCTTGAACAATTAATCAATCTGATGTATAGCAATATATATTGTGTTGCATAAGTCTGGAATAAAAGAATTGAATCGCTTATATACTATTTTATACCTAATTTTATATTATGTGAAGTACAAATCTTTAAATGGATAAAAATCACGGGAAAGGGGAATCCCCTTTCCAAACCCCAGTATAGGAATTTACAAAAAAAGGATTTTTATAAATTCCTTTACTCAAATAAAAGAGGAGACCAGAATTTCCTTTTGGTCTCCTCCCAATTTTCTAAAGCTGTTCGGATTAGTACATTCCGCCCATTCCGCCCATTCCACCTGGCATTCCTCCAGGCATTGGAGCTTCTTTTTCAGGCTTATCAGCAACAACTGACTCTGTTGTAAGAACCATTGATGCAACTGATGCTGCATTTTGTAATGCTGATCTTGTAACCTTTGCAGGATCTACAATACCAGTTTCAATCATATTAACATATTTTTCATTTAAAGCATCGAATCCTGTTCCAACGGCACTGCTCTTGAGTTTTTCTACTATAACTGAACCTTCAAGACCCGCATTAGCTGCAATCTGTCTTACAGGCTCTTCCAAAGCTCTTAAGATTATCTGTACGCCAGTCTTTTCATCACCGGATACGCCATCTAATAATTTTGCTACCTTTGGAATAGCATTTATCAATGCAGTTCCTCCACCAGCTACTATACCTTCTTCAACAGCAGCTTTTGTAGCAGCCAAAGCATCTTCTATTCTAAGTTTCTTTTCTTTCATTTCAGTTTCAGTTGCAGCACCAACCTGGATAACCGCTACACCACCGGAGAGCTTTGCAAGTCTTTCCTGCAATTTTTCTCTGTCAAAATCAGAAGTTGTTTCTTCGATCTGAGCTTTGATTGAAGCAATTCTCTTCTTGATTTCATCCTGGCTTCCTGCACCGTCAACGATAATTGTATTTTCCTTCTGAACTTTAATCTGTCTTGCTCTACCAAGTTGCTCAATAGTAGTTTCTTTCAAATCAAGACCTACTTCTTCAGTGATAACTTCCCCACCTGTAAGAACTGCTATATCTTGAAGCATAGCTTTTCTTCTATCACCAAAGCCCGGTGCTTTAACAGCTACACAAGTAAATGTTCCTCTTAATTTGTTAACAACTAATGTACCGAGAGCTTCTCCTTCAACATCTTCAGCTATGATAACAAGTTTCTTTCCTTGTTGTACTATCTGCTCAAGTATTGGAAGGATTTCCTGAATGTTGCTGATCTTTTTGTCTGTAATCAATATATACGGATCGTCTAAAACAGCTTCCATTTTTTCTGTATCAGTTATCATATAAGCTGATACATAACCTCTGTCAAACTGCATACCTTCAACTACTTCAAGGTTTGTTCCCATAGTTTTTGATTCTTCAACAGTGATAACGCCGTCATTTGTTACTTTTTCCATAGCATCAGCGATGAGTGTACCGATAACTTCATCGTTTGCGGAAATTGAAGCAACTCTTGCAATGTCTTCTTTTCCTTTTACTTTCTGACTAACTTCCTTGATACCATCAACAGCTGCATCAACAGCTTTTGATATACCTTTTTTGATTATCATTGGATTTGCGCCTGCAGCAACATTTTTCAATCCTTCTCTTATAATAGCCTGAGCAAGAAGTGTTGCTGTAGTTGTTCCATCACCTGCTACATCATTTGTTTTTGTAGCAACTTCTTTAACTAATTGTGCACCCATATTTTCAAATGCATCTTCAAGCTCAACTTCCTTTGCTATTGTAACTCCATCGTTTGTTATCAATGGTGAACCAAATTTTTTATCTAAAACAACGTTTCTTCCTTTAGGGCCAAGTGTTACTTTTACTGTATCGGCTAGTTTGTTTACACCACTTTCAAGTGCTTTTCTAGCTTCTTCACCGAATTTTATTTCCTTTGCCATAAATCGTAACCTCCTTAATATATTTGGAATCGTATTATTAAAATTATCTGTTTTTTGGGATTATTCAACTATTGCGAGAATATCGCCCTGCTTAAGAATTGTGTACTCCTGACCATCGAATTTAACTTCTGTACCGGAGTATTTGCTCATTATTACTCTGTCTCCTACTTTTACTTCCATCTTTATTTCTTTGCCGTCCACTACTGTGCCTGGGCCTACTGCCACTACCTCAGCCACTTGTGGCTTTTCTTTTGCTGAACCCGGTAATACTATACCGCTCTTTGTAGTTTCTTCACTTTCTACCATCTTTACTACTACTCTGTCTGCTAAAGGTTTTAGTTTCATAAACAGTACCTCCTCTGAGATTTTATTTTAAATTGGTTATGTATCAGATTGTTAGCACTCACTTTAAGTGAGTGCTAATTACATTATTTATAATATTATATTACCCGATTCGTTTTCAAACATTCATTTTTTCTATATTTTATTATTTTGGAGGTATAATCTTAATCTAGGTCGGTTTTTATTCCTATTTCATCAAATTGCTTTAAATTTTATCGGTTTTTTCTTATCCGATTAATTTGATAGATTGCTTTTGGATACTAATTTAAAGGGAGTTCCTGCTCTTTTAGTGTAAAACGGCGTAATTAGCATGACCTTCGCAAAAATTGGTAGCCATCGTAATATGAATAAATTTAAACACTTGTTAATATTTTTATTGTGCCGATCAAAAAATAATACCTTAGCTTACCTATATCGTGAATTAATTGAATTATAGCTAATAATCAGATATAATGAAATGCGTTAAAAGAATTTACCAAATAAAATTATAAAAGGTAGGTAAAGTATGAAATTTATAAACCAACCAAAAATCCATATAAGATCATTAATAAGTTTTGTAATATCAGCAGCTTTAATTGCAAACCTTGCAGGTTGTTCAGTCAATGTTAAAGCAGATAATTTGATGTCCGGGATATCTGCTAATAAGGTAAGTGGTAAAGTTACAGATGAAGAATTTGTAAATAGTGTATCTCAATTCTCAATTGAACTTTTTAAGAACTCCATCCGTGATAAGGAAAATTCTCTTGTTTCTCCACTATCAGTACTTATAGCACTTTCGATGACAGCAAACGGTGCTGAGGGCGAAACACTTACACAGATGGAAAAGGTACTGGGTTTGGATATTCCCATTGGAGAGTTGAATGAGTATATGTATACCTATGTAAACAACCTGCCAAATGGATATAAATCAAAGCTGAATATTGCAAACTCTATATGGTTCCGTGATAATAAAGGCAGTTTTACAGTTGATGAAGCTTTTTTACAGAAAAACTCTGATTACTATAAGGCTGCTGTATACAAGTCTCCGTTTAATAGTCAGACTGTTGAAGATATAAACAATTGGGCTAAGAAAAACACCAATAATATGATTAATAAAGTTGTTGAAGATATTGATGCAAATACTGTAATGTTATTAATAAATGCTGTTGCATTCGATGCCAAATGGAAAAATGTGTATACTAAGAATGATGTCCAAAATGGCAGTTTTACTTCTATTGATGGCAGTGTCCAAAATATAGATTTTATGCATTCCAGCGAAACTAAGTATATTAGTAATAACAAAGTATCAGGCTTTATCAAACCATATTTTAAGTCTAAGTACAGCTTCGTGGCATTACTACCGAATATAAATGTAAGTATTAAAGACTACATTGCAAGTCTCACAGGTAATGATTTTGTAAATAGTATAAAGTCTGCTAAGGATACATCTGTTATCGCTTATTTGCCTAAATTCAGCTACAATTACTCAATTACATTAAATGATACTTTGGAAAACCTCGGTATGCCAAAAGCTTTTTCTCCGGATGAAGCTGAATTTGGAAAACTCGGCAAATCATCCGATGGAAATATTTATATCGGCAATGTGCTCCATAAGACATTCATTTCAGTTGATGAGTTAGGAACAAAAGCAGGAGCTGTCACAAAAATTGAAATGCAGGACAATTCAGCGGAAATGGCAGAAAAAATAGTAATGCTTGACAGACCTTTTGTGTATGCGATTATTGACAATTCAACAAATCTGCCTGTTTTTATTGGTACAGTAATGAGTATGGGAAATTAGATGGAAAGATAGAGTCTTGGGATAGCACTAGTTCAGCAATTCAGTTGGAAAGTAGAGAGCTTGATTGGTTATTATCTGGACTTTATCTACAGTCGAAAAAATTACATATGAACGAAAGATATAAATTATGAGAGAATATACTACATTTTATGAAGGAACTAAAGAAGATATAGAAAAGGTCAATTACCCTTTTCCTCCGGACTATTGTTTGGATGGTGCAGATGTATTAGAGATGATTAGAAATTTTCCAGAAAACACAACAATTCTAAAAAATCTACGAAAACACGAAATGGCAGAGTTATACAACAAAGATAGAGAAATAAATAATCCGAACAGAAAAGTATATCCCATAACCAGCGAGATTCTTGAGATACTATATCTTGCTGTCAAAGAGATGGAAAAACTCTTTGAGGAAGCAAAAACAAGAATTGAGCGAACAAATAAAAAGAAAAGAATTGTCCCACAATACACTGTTGAAGACTATATGATTAATCTTTCACTGCATATAGAATGTGATATAGTAGTTGTTTCAGCCAGACCAAAGGAATCAATGGATAGTCAACGTCAGTAGTATCTATCCTGGGAGTCAATAATTGATGGGCCAAGTTCAACTTTTTATTATAGAGTATTTGAGCCGAAATTACTTGCTAGAGTAGAGCCAATGTCAAACTATGACTAAAAAAGCTCGGGAAAAGCAATCCTTCGCTTTTTTAGTCTCCTGACAATCATCTTTGAAATGAAAATTATACAAAAGCTTATCTCCCCTCGAAAATAATACTTTATCATAATCACCAGCAGAACTGGCATGAGCCATTGTTTTGATCAGATAGTAACTTTGAGCATCAAATAATAAAAGGTTTGATCCATTTGAGGCTAAGAAATATTTACCATCGTGCGAGAATGTTCCTGAAGTCGGGTATGCACCCGTGTTGAACTCCCCAATTTTGAAGAATATGCTCCCTCTAGTGTACATTGGCTTTCTTCAGGCTTTGAAACCATCTCCCACTTATAGCCGAGATAAGTCCCGGAACCCATATCACTTAAGCTTCCGTCCAAGTGTATTTTAAAACCTTTAAGTGCAACCTTATCACCTGTTGTATTAGCTGTAGGCTTTATCACTTCAGCTTGGATGATACCACTCCTATAAAAACGCATCATCTCCTTACCAGCATCAAATACGATTTTGCCTCCTATTGAAAAAGAAACATTATCATGATAAATGCTGACAGCTTTGCCTACCTTCGATATAACCTCATGAGTTTCAACGTCAAATATTTTAAGTTCTGAACTATTTGAAGTCACTATATATTTATTATCAAGAGTAAAATCTGCTGAAGTCGGATATGCCCCCGTATTCCACATACCAAATTTCTGAGTAATGTCAGAACTATCAATATCAAATATTGTATAGCCGCCATTTCCTCCTCCGCAACAAAAAGCAACATGTTTCCCGTCACTGGAAATAGCAAGATCCAAGCCATTCGAGCCAAGCTCCCTGCTATACTGCTGAAATTCAAGTTCATTTGTAAGTTCATTAAAAGAATATCTTGCTAAAGCACTTGGACTAAAACCTTTGACTCCAACAATAAGGTTGTTCTTATGCCTGTCATAAACCATCATATGATATCCTTCATTCTCTTTTACGCTACTAATTACCTTTTCTTTTACTACATCGACAACACAAATTGTACCACCATAGTCATCACCTGCAATAGCAAAAACAATTCCTAGTTCACCTAGAGCTATCTCTTTGATGCTCCCATTTATACTAATGTATGTAATTTCTTCAGTCTTCATATTTATTTTTGCAATCATGTTAATATCGCTAAGGCTTACAAGTAACAACTCTCTAGCGAAGTCAAATTCCATCCTATAAGGTTTTCCTTTAACCTTAAACTCTTTACCATGTTCAAATGTGAATACATTCATAAATATTATTTTATTTTGAGTTTGATCTTTTACAATTATCCATCCATCTGAAAGCGGGATATAATCACTAAAATCATAACCTTCTATATATCCTGTGGGAATACGGCTTGTGTCAAGATCGTCAGTTGTTGATCCGATTTTTTTAGCCTTTACATTTACAATCTCTTCATCACTTGTGGACTTGCCATCACTAACCGTTAATCCAAGAACGTAGTCCCCTTCTAAATCCGCGACGAAACTTGGTTTTACTGCAGATGAATCATCTAAAGCTGCGGAACTTTCTGAAGGTTTTGAAATAAATCTCCAGTTATAAGAAATGATTTTTCCTGCAGGCGCTGTACTGAAAGAGCCATCAAGTGATACCTTAAATGACTTATATGTAACAGTGTCTTCTCCCGGGTCTGCAACGAGAGGAATTTGATTCACAGGAAACTCATCAATTATTTGAAGCAGATATTGCTTCATGTAAGCAAAATCTATGGAATTATACGCTCCATTTCCGTCTACATCTGCCGCCTTAAGGCCATAAACACTGGGGAACTCGGTTATAACTCCCAAAATGTGTTGCCTCATGTAAGCAAAGTCTATTGAATTAACTTTGCCATCTCCATTTACATCTCCATAGATAAACCCTTCATTTACAGACAGCGCCTCAGCATAAACATTAGCACCAATTCCTGATACGTTTAATATCTGACTAACCAATAAAGCAATCAGTAATAACAACGATAACCTCTTAAATCTGAACATATTATTCCTCCCCAATAAATAATTCAGCTTATTAAAATACATATAAAACTCTTTACGTTATTTTCTGCCAATATTCTTAATGATGAGATTTGTTAAAAATCTCCTGATAACAGATAACAGTATGAATTTAAAGGTAATTTATAGTATTTTGAATAAACCGTGAATTAATTATATCAGAGCAATTTTATGCTATCAATACAATTGCTTAATCGAGACGGGGTAATGAGTATTGTTTTCTACAATCAGAGGTGCAGCTAATTTAGAGAATTGCTTTGGGGTAGCAATTCAGAGGATCAGCTTTTTGGTATTGGGGGGAGTAGTACTTTGAAAAGGTTTTGGGAACCTATGTTGACGAATTTCACCTTACCGATGTCTTTGAAGGCGTTCTTTACTCTGGTCATTCCCATACCGGACTTCATAAAACGCTTTTTCGGATCCAGGGTCAGGAGCCTTTGGTAGAGCCATGAGTTTCTTCTATCCGGGTTGTTTTCTTTGATAAACTTATATACGCTGTTGTCTGCAATAAGCGCCCCCGGGTTGCTTACTTCAATGTTTTTGTCTGTAATTGCTATTGTAATACCTCTTGAGATGTCCAGATAATCACGGTGTGCAAGTGCATTTGCAATAATTTCTTCCAATGCCTCAAAAGGGTATTTACTGTTACCATTAAGATTTCTTATATAGTCAGAGACTTCATCTAGCATGTTCAGGATATTCCCCTGAAATATCTTCACTTCATCGTCATTTGTTACTTTTATATAGACATGGGGTAAATAGATTGACGGATTTTTCCCAAAAAGCAGGAGTCCACCAATTGTTGGGTGGTACACGTCATCCTCAGTTTTCTTGCCTATTATCCCTAGCGCCTCAAGTATAATTTCACTTGGCCTTTCACTTACTACATTTAAAGTCATGAAATAATTTCGCACAAGACTATAATCAATCTCTTCAAGAGGTGCATTCTTTAGAATGACTGTCTCATAAGTCATAAGACCATATTCCTGAAAAAGATTGGCTATTTCATTCCTCCTGGCAAAATCGGTGGTAGAGCCCCGCCTTACGTAAATCGTTCCATTCTGGAGCATCTGGTGGGGTTTGTGACGGCTCTTGTAAACAGTCAGGACTGCCAAAGTCTTCCCTTCATAATCCAGTACATCAACTGAAATAGGAATAGGAGGATCACATCTGTTATATATTATTTGCTGGATTTTCTCTTCTTTATAGTCCGGCGGACTTATTCCAAGAATCCTTTTGGTTTTATCCTCTACACCAAAAATAATATAACCTCTTCCACCTCTGGAATTTGCCATTGCTATAACATCTTTAGTTAATTCTTTCTTTTCGCTTTCTGTGGATAAACTCAATGATGCCTTAAAATCAAGCTTAGGACCCTCTTCCTGCTTGAGCAGGCGTTCAAGTTTACATTTATCCAAGCTTACACCTCCAAAGATTTTCTATCTTCTCTTGCTGAGCTCTTCGAATATATCTTCATATGTAACTCCTCTTTCAACCATCAAAACCGATAAATGATACATAAGATCTGAAATCTCATATATTAACTCGCCATTTCCCGGGTTCTTCGAGGCTATAATTACTTCTGCTGTTTCTTCTCCAACCTTCTTGAGCATTTTATCAATACCTTTTTCAAACAGGTAGTTGGTATATGAACCTTCTTTTGGGTGTATTCTTCTGTCAACTATAACATCATACACTTCCTTCAGGATTTTTGATTTGTCACCGTATACACTCTTTTCATCAAATACTTTGTCAGAAGTTTCTTTAATACCATCTTTGGCAAGCTCTCTATAGAAGCATGAATAATGCCCTGTATGGCATGCAGCTTCAAGTTGCTCAACTTTTACCAGCAATGTATCACCATCACAGTCAATATTCATTGACTTAATCATCTGGAAGTGGCCGGAAGTTTCTCCCTTAAGCCAGAGTTTGTTTCTGCTTCTGCTGAAATAGTGTACCTTTCCTGTTTCCATTGACTTTACAAAAGCCTCTTCATTCATATAGGCCATCATAAGAACCTCATTGGTTTTGTAGTCCTGAGCTATTACAGGTACCAGACCGTTACCGTCAAATTTAATCTGCTCCAATAATTCTTTCATTATCTTTTTCCTCCAATTTTTTATCCATTACCTACATTCTTACTTCTGTTCCTCTTTGCTTTAAGTATCTCTTTAAATCCATTATCTCCATTTCTCTGAAATGAAACAATGATGCTGCCAGTGCTGCATCAGCTTTTCCATCAACAAGAGCATCATAAAAATGCTCCATCGTACCGGCACCGCCTGAGGCTATTACAGGTATTCCAACACTTTCAGAGACTTTTCTTGTCAGCTCGATATCATAACCGTTCTTAGTTCCATCACAATCCATGCTTGTGAGCAAAATTTCGCCCGCTCCCATCTTTTCCGCCTCAATTGCCCATTCAACTGCATCCTTACCGGTATTGACCCTACCTCCATTGAGATATACCTCCCAACCTGAGTTGTCACTGCGTCTTTTTGCATCTATTGCAACAACAACGCACTGACTTCCAAAACGCCATGCAGCCTCAGATATCAGCTCCGGCCTCTTAATTGCTGCAGAGTTCACGGATATTTTATCCGCACCGGCCTTGAGAATTTGCCTGAAATCCTCCACCGACCTTATGCCCCCACCCACTGTGAAAGGTATAAATACCTGCTCGGCAACTCTGCTTACAACATCAAGCATAATATTCCTTGCATCAGAAGATGCAGTAATGTCTAAAAAAGTGAGCTCATCTGCACCAGCCTTATCGTAAACGGCTGCAACTTCCACAGGATCACCTGCGTCCCTTATATTTATGAAATTAACTCCTTTTACAACCCTGCCCGCATGTACATCAAGACAGGGTATTATACGTTTTGTCAACATTTCAAACTACTCCTTATTCGGTACTTCAAATTCTGTATGGACTTGTTTTATCGTCCAATCTCAATCGCTTGCTTCAAGTCTACATCTCCCGTGTACAAAGCTCTTCCGACTATTACACCCGACACACCTGTTTCCTTGAGGTTTTTTATATCTTCAAGCTTGCCAACGCCACCGGAAGCTATTACGTCAATATTAACCGCTTTAACCATATCCTCCATAGCTTTGAGATTTGGACCATTAAGCATTCCATCTCTGGAGATGTCGGTGTAAATAATTGTTTTAGCACCCAATTCCTCCATTTTTTTTGCAAAGTCCACTGCTTTGAATTCGCTTGTCTTTTCCCATCCTTCTATAGCCACCATGCCGTCTTTTGCATCTATGCCTATTACAACATTGTTTTCAAAAGTTTTAACTGCACGTTTTACAAGTTCAGGATCCTTAACTGCTGAAGTTCCAAGGATAACTCTTTCGATACCCTTACACAATACCGTCTCAATCATTTCAATAGTACGGATTCCTCCTCCTACTTGAACCGGTATACCCATTTTTACAGCCATTTCACTTATAACTGCAATATTCTGTGCCTTTCCTGTTCTCGCACCATCCAGATCCACAACATGCAAATATTGTGCGCCCATCTTTTCCCACCTGAGTGCCATCTCCACAGGATTGTCGGAATAAACAGTTTGCTTGTCAAATTCACCTTGTGTAAGTCTTACGCATTTTCCTTCTCTTACATCCACCGCAGGATAAATAATCATTTAATTAACCTCCTGTATAATAAACTAAGCGTATCAGGTTCTCAGTAACTAAAAATACACCTTATTTTATTCTCTTCGCAAAATTTCTTAATATCTCAAGCCCAATCTCTCCGCTCTTTTCAGGATGAAACTGGGTTGCAAATACATTATTTTTTTGGACTGCAACCGAAAAGGTAATTCCATAACTGGTTTCTGCTATTACAATATCCTTATCGGAAGTATCAAGGTAATACGAGTGAACAAAATAGACATATGGACTTTGCGGCAAACCGCTAAACAACGGTGAATTGCCCTTAATATCAAGGAGATTCCATCCCATATGGGGTACTTTTAAATTCATGTCCTGAGGAATTTGACGGATTGCTCCCTTTAAAATGTTCAACCCTTGAACATTTTCTCCTCCCTCTTCACTGTACTCAAAAAGTAGCTGCATGCCAAGGCATATTCCCAAGAAGGGCTTTCCGCTTTCTATAACTGTCCTGATAATATCTATCATTCCATGTTTCTTAAGGTTTTCCATAGCATCTGCAAAGGCTCCAACACCAGGCAACACCACCGCATCTGCATTTAGTATGAAATCTCTATCGGAGGATACCGCCACTTCGCAACCAATAAAACTAAAGGCTTTCTCAACGCTTCTTAAGTTCCCCACTTCATAATCTATAACAGCAATCAATTTTTTCACTCCAAACCAATAAATTTCCAAGCCCAAGTATATGAATTTATAAAAAATACTTTATAATTTCATATACTACAAAACAGCTTAAAATACAACTTCCACTGCATATTCGCCTAAGACTGATTCATACATACAGCCAAGCAAAAGAGTGGAAGTAATATCAATTAACGCTTCAATTTGTTGAAGCTCCTCTATTAATCCAGTTTTTTGCCCGTTAAAAGTTCATATGCCTCAATATATTTAAGTTCAGTGTTTCTTACCACATCGTCGGGCAATACAGGAGCCGGGGGTTTCTTGTCCCAGTCTGCCGATTCAAGATATTCCCTCAGGAACTGCTTGTCAAAGCTCTTTTGAGGACGACCGGGTTCATACTCTTTCATATCCCAGAACCTAGATGAGTCGGGAGTAAACATTTCATCTGCAACTACCAGTTTCCCATCTTCAAGTCCAAATTCAAATTTAGTGTCCGCAAGGATAATTCCTTTGCTTTCTGCATATTTGCTTGCCTTATTGTATAGGGCAATACTTGTTTCTTTAAGTTTGTTTGCAAGATCTGTACCTATTATATTACAGAGTTCTTCAAAACTCACATTCAAGTCGTGTCCTTCCGATGCCTTTGTTGATGGAGTAAAAATAGGTTCAGGAAGTTTGTCTCCCTGCTTCAAGCCTTCAGGCAACTTTATTCCGCATATGCTTCCCGTAGCTTTATAGTCTTTGAGCCCTGATCCTTCAAGGTATCCTCTGACTATACATTCTGCTTCTACCATCTTTATCTTTTTAACCAGCATTGATCTTCCCTGAAGCTCTTCTTTAAACTGTGACAAGCCTTCCGGGTATTGGCTGACATCTGTAGTAATTACATGGTTGTCAACAATATCCTTTGTGTAGTCAAACCAGAACTCAGAAATGCTGTTTAGTACCTTTCCCTTATTGGGAATCAGATTTGGAAAAACCACATCAAAAGCTGAAATTCTATCGGTTACTACTATCAGTATCTTATCTCCAAGATCATATACATTTCTTACTTTTCCCTTGATGTGAATCGGTAATTTAATAAAATCAGTATCGTTTATCAACATAGTTTTATACACTCCTACAAATAAATTTTATATTTTAAAGAGATCACTCTCTATAAAGTTCCTTTAGTAGACATTACACCCTCAATCCTGCTATCTATAAGCACAGCCTGATCAAGCGCCCTTCCGAAGGCTTTAAATACAGCTTCGATAATATGATGTGTATTGGTTCCATAAAAAACTTTAATGTGTAAGTTCATACCTGCGTTAAAAGCAACTGCCCGAAAGAATTCTTCCACCAGTTCTGTTTCCATATTCCCAAGCTTCCCAACTGGAAGTTCTGCATCAAATACCAGAAAAGGTCTTCCGCTCAAGTCCATCGCAACTAATGCTAAAGATTCATCCATTGGAACAAAGGTAGAACCATATCTTTTAATGGATTTTTTATCTCCAAGAGCTTCTTTTATTGCCTGCCCCAAAACAATCCCCACATCTTCAACCGTGTGGTGGGCATCAACATGGAGGTCTCCTTGAGCTTTGACTCCCATATCAAACAAGCCATGTCTTGTAAAAAGGTCAAGCATATGATCAAGAAATCCTACACCGGTATCAATTTTACTTTTTCCGGTACCGTCAAGATTTATGCCTAATGTTATATCCGTTTCACCGGTTTTTCTGCTGATTTGAGATTTTCTTTCCATCTTTTAGTTGCCTCCAAACACATCGTATTAAACCTTTTTAATTATAACAGAACAAGCCCTTTAATTCTACAAGTTCTATAAAAAATCTTAGGATTGATAATACAAATAAAAGAATATTCCAAAAAATCCTAAATTCAGAATTTCAAACTGAACTTAGGATTTCTCATACTAAAATTTTTTATTGGATTTGTGATCTATTCCGCTTATTATGAATAAACTTTTCAAACCGTCCAACTAACAATATAACTAAAAAGAAAAATGAGAATATTACACATAAAACAATACTTCTAACAACTAACTCAAGTCTATATTCTGGATTTTCAGAAAGCGACATAGGAATATAGTTCAACCCATGATAATGTAAGCTAGTGATAAAAATGAATACTACTTCAATCACAGCAGTAGTTATATTGCCAATCAAAAAACTTTTTAACCCTAGTTTCAACTTTAACAACAATGAAAGTGCGACAATTACGGATATAAAAGCCCCACATATACCAATCCAATAACCATTATACATGCCACTCGCATTTGCTTCTTTTATAACACCAAAAACCACAATTAGCATAAGTAAAGTCATTATAATCCAGTATACAATTCTTTGTAATTTACCCATATTAATTCTCCACTTTATATTTTGTTGAAGCACCCTTCAAATCACTTATTCACTGGTTTTGGACCTAATACAGTATTCACTGTTAGCCAACTATCATTCCAATATGACCAATTTCTAGTTATACCACTACTACTCCATGACAAAGATGAGTTATTTCTATAAGAAATATCTCCATTGCTGTTCCAACTAAATTGTCTTCCCGCTTGACACAACATATTCAACTTATCTCTGGAATCCTTTTGACTTATTATTTCATGAAGCTTCCAATATCCTTCTTGTGCCATGGTATAATTAGCATATTTAACACATATTTCATTGTTTCCATCAGAAGTTGAATTCTCATATTCTTCGTTAAAAACATAATACTCATCTTTTGCAGGAAGTGACGCATGATCAAAATTATAACCCCTTTGTCCAGCTAACCCAAAAACCGCAGAATTTGTATTAGCATTTTTAGCTCCAATTATTTCATAATAATAATTCACATTTGGGTTTATACATTGTGCATCCTTTATTCCTATAGCAAAATTATAATCATTCTTCACTTCAATAGATGACCATAATGTATCTGCATAACGAGCCCTAGTTGGCAAATTTGTAAAATAAAAATATGTTCCCCTATCTGCTTGTTCATCAGAAAATATGTAAGTAGGTGTATGCCATGTATCCTCATATTTTGTTCCGGATCCCGTTACGGTGTTATTGGCATGTGGATCAAAAGTAATAAGCCAAGGTTTAAATGCACTTATAGGCCTTCCATACGAAGGACTTGACGGTGGCGTTTGGTTATGAAATTGAATTTCAAATTCATAGGTCTCATTTCCATCTCGAACTAAATTTCTTAGCCTCTTTGGACTCCATTTGAACTCAACTTTTACAGACCTGTTCTCTACACTATTATTATTAATTTTTGTACTATATGAGTTCTCAGAAAACGTCACTTGTCCCCAATCAGGCAAGTGGTTTAGTCTATCCGCTATTCTTCTTCCACCATCACCATAGTCAGGATTTATTTCGTCTGCGTACGTTGTATTAAACTGAAGATCTGTCCATGGAAAATCCGACTTACTAGTTGTCATATATTCATAACTATCTATTATAAAACCTCTTTTCGTAGTCGATCCATCTGACATAAAATTGATATTTATTGAATTCCCTGGAAACCACGAACTCCAAACTCCGGTACGAGTGCCATGTATCTTATCTGGCCATATTTTACTATCGCTATTACTTGTTATAGTGACAAAATCATATCCTTGTTCTAAATCAATTTCTTTGAAATGTACTCTTATTGCTTTAGCACTCGATTCACTAATAGTCCAATTCTGGTTTTCATTATTTGAATAGAAAATTTTAGAAATATTATACGATTTAGAGGATTTCCAATTTGTTTCACTAGATATATAATATTCTACTCTGTCAATTTTAAACCCATAATCAACAGTAGACCCATCAGTTATTAAACTTACTTTCATTGTGTTTCCATAATACCATTCGCTCCATACATCTTCCAAGGTACCCGACCAAGAATCCCCCGCAGAAGTGTAAACATAGTCATAATATTTTTCGGTTTGAATTTTAGAAAAATGTACGCGCATTTTTGTGGCATTACTTGCAGTTATTGTCTTAGCTATTAATGCGTTATTAGTGTAGTTATGCGGCGACTCGTAGTTTACTACTATTATACTTCCGTTCGTAGCTGGATTCGATGCAGCAAACAACTGTGTATTGTTACAGAAAACAAAACCCAACATTATAAGTGAAATCAAAAATGTTCTATAAAAATTCTTATTTATCACTATTATCTAACTCCTTTCTTTCATATTTATCAATATTTTTTGTTTTACCAATTATCTTTATCCCATCCAATTTGTACTTTGCCTTTTTGTCTTTATATTCTTTCTCAATCTTCTGTTTAGTTACTTCATTAAGCATACTAAGGTTTTCTTCGTTTGATAATGAGTTTTCACAGACAATACCGCAATATATCAAAGTATTGCCACTTTCATCTACTATTTCATTTGTCAATTCATTTACTTTTAAATCTTCATTCGCTATGGATTCTAAAACTTCAAACTCGTCTTGATTATCGCCAACAATTATTTCCATCTCACTATACGGTGTACCATCTAACACATACTTGCTCTTAATGAAATTTTTCTTTTTTGCAGTTTTTTCTTCACTGTTTTTTTTATGCATTTCCTTTTCTAGTTCCTTTTCCTTTTTCTTTTCCTTTTCCTTTTCCTTTAATTCCTCTCCACTTGGATCGTAATTCACACTTATAGTATCAATACAATTTACTACAGTTGAATAATCAGTAGATATGGTCTTAGTATCATTTTCAACAGATAATTCAACATTTTCTGCAACTGCATAGCTTATAACTGATATACCAACTGTTACAGCTATTGAAATGCCCACTAATTTAGAAAGTATCTTCATAAACTCAACACCTTTCAATATTATTTTTATGCAAAGGAATACTGAAAAAACAACTTCGGTTATATTTTAGCTTCAGACCTCCTTACTATAATAATACACACTAAAAATCCGAAGTGATATTCAGTTTTTCCCAAGTTCCTTTTAACTAAATCAATCTACAATTATAAAAAAACATCCAAAAATCACAAATAATTAGCCTGCTTAATCTTTCAGTATACAAACTGCAACTAAGACGTAATATAATTATAATATACAGATTTATCCTCGTCAAGAAACACTTGCCTTTTTGCCTTTTAGATGCACATTCTATTTTAGTAGTGCACCTTATTATGGTAAGATTTTACTTGCACTAACCCATTATACTTTTTAATTCCTCAAGCAATATATCATTTTGTTCCTTATTTCCTACGCTTATTCTTATATATTTTCCAAGAACCGGAGCGTCACCAAAGCTTCTTACCAGCACTCCTCTTTTCTCAAGTTCCTTTGCAACCGATTTTGCATCAGGCAACTTTACCATAATGTAATTTGCACCGGAAGGAAGAACCGATATGTTATTTATCTTCTCAAGTTCTGCCGATAAATACTCCCTCTGCTCAATTAAATATTTTATCTGTGCATCTATTTCCCCTCTGGCCTCAAAAACCAGCTTTGCAACCAGTTGAGACAAAGAACTTATATTATAAGGAGGCCTCACTTTGTTTATTTCCACAGCCATTTCTTTACCACTTAAAGAGTACCCACAGCGTATGCCAGCGAGTCCATAAGCTTTTGAAAATGTGCGAAGCACAATAAGGTTTTCAAACTTCGGTAAAAGAGATATAGCTGTATCTCCTGCAAATTCTGCATATGCCTCATCTACAACTATAACGCTATCAGGACACATGCTACAAATCTTTTCAATATCTTTTAAGGGAAGCAAATTCCCGGTAGGATTGTTAGGGGTACAGAGTATTACCAGCTTTGCCGCGTCACTTTTAGCTTTATTGATAAACTCGTCAATATCATACTCAAAACCGTTTTCTTCCCTTAGAGGTATTTCAACAGCTGTCCCTCCACCGATTATGGTGTCGAGTTTATACATGCTAAACGATGGTGTCGGGCATATTACTTTATCCCCTACGCCTACAAACGTATTTACAAGCACCTGTATCAACTGGTCGGAACCGGTTCCTACCACTATGCCTTCCATATCAACACTCCAGTACGCTGACAGTGTCTTCCTTAGCTCTATGGAGTCGGTGTCAGGATATAAATACAAAGAAGGACCCTCCATTATTATATCCGAAAGTTTCTTTCTGACTGACATTGGCAGCTCAAAAGGGCTTTCATTTGCATCAAGCTTCACCCTGTATGGCACCTGATTTGCGTTGTATGGTATAAAATCCTTAAACTCGGATCTGATTAAATCTTTTATCATTTTATGATCTCCCCTTTTCTGGCAACAAAATCCTACTCAAACCTCACTCTTATCGCATTTGCATGTGCTTTGAGACCTTCAGCCTCAGCAAACCTTATTACATCGTCTTTTACCTGCTGCAATGCCTTTTGGGAATAGGATATGATGCTGGATTTTTTCATGAACTCTGAAATATTGAGAGGTGAAAAAAACCTCGCTGTCCCGCTTGTAGGAAGAACATGGTTCGGTCCTGCAAAATAATCCCCTAAAGGCTCTGAAGAATAATTTCCCAGGAAAATCGCTCCTGCATTCTTTATATAGCTTATAAGCCCAAACGGCTCATTTACGCAAAGTTCAAGATGCTCAGGCGCAATCCTGTTCACAACATTTACCGCACTCTCAATATCATCAACTATTATAATCGCTCCAAACCCTTCCAGAGACTTCTGCGCAATTTCCTTTCTAGGCAATACGTTAAGCTGAATTTCAAGTTCCTTTTGAACCTCCTTGGCAATTCTTTCAGAAGTTGTAACCAAAAGAGAGGATGCAATCGCATCATGTTCTGCCTGTGAAAGGAGGTCCGCAGCAACAAACCTCGGATTTGCCGTTTCATCTGCAACCACCAAAATTTCGCTCGGCCCTGCAATCATATCAATATCACAATATCCGTAAACCATTCTTTTTGCCAGAGCAACATATATGTTACCAGGCCCTACAATCTTGTCTACCTTTGGTATGGACTGTGTTCCAAATGCCATTGCAGCTATTGCCTGTGATCCCCCGACCCTGTATATCTCGTTTACACCTGCCTCATTTGCTGCCACAAGAATAGCCGGATTTATTCCATCAGAACCTCCGGGAGGTGTAGCCATCACTATCCTCTTTACTCCTGCAACCTTAGCCGGTACTGCATTCATAAGAACTGAAGAGGGATAGGCCGCTGTTCCGCCCGGTGAATATATGCCTACAACTTCAATAGGGTTATACAACTGTCCTAACATTACGCCACTTTCATCTGTCGTAAACCAAGATTTCTCAAGCTGTTTTTCATGAAACTGCGCAATATTCTTTCTGGCTCTTTTAATTACTTCAATGAGCTCCTTATCAACCTTTTCATAGGCCTCTTCAATTTCAATCTGTGATACCGCCAGATTGTCAGGGCAAAGCTCCACCTTGTCAAACATGCCGGTATATTCCAAAACGGCTTTGTCTCCGTTCTTCTTAACGTTATTGACTATATCTGAAACTCTGTCCTGTATATCCCCATATTCAATCTGACTTCTTGATGCAAGTTTATCAAAAATATCACTGTCCTTATTTGCTCTTAAGTCAATAAACTGGATCATAATACACTCACCTCTTCTCAAGTTTTTTTCTTATACCATCTACAATTCTATTGATACGTTCGCTTTCCATCTTCATGCTGACTCTGTTAACAACAAGCCTTGCACTTATATCGGCAATATGCTCAAGTACTACAAGTCCATTTTCTTTGAGTGTCCTACCGCTCTCTACCAGATCCACTATCACTTCCGACAAACCAACAAGTGGCGCAAGCTCTACAGAACCGTTCAGCTTTATTACCTCTATTGATTCTCTTCTTTTATGTTCAAAATATTCTCTGGCAATTTTAGGGTACTTTGTTGCAACTCTTTTATTATTGAATTGATCAAGTTTTCCCTGAAGTTCTTGCGGACCTGCCACTACCATTCTGCAAGCTGCAAACCCCAGGTTCAATACCTCATATAGATGTCTTCCCTCTTCTAAAAGAGTGTCCTTACCTACAATTCCTATATCTGCTGCTCCATATTCTACATAAGTAGGTACATCACTCGGTTTGGCAAGAAAAAACTTTATTTTATTCTTCTCATCGGTAAGAATAAGTTTTCTTGACGAACCCTTAAGTTCAGTACAATCCAGGCCAATGGCTTCAAAAAGTTCAACCGAAAGCTCTGTAAGCCTTCCTTTTGATAGTGCAATAGTTAAATACCTCATATTTACCTCCCTAACAGCTCATCTATGGTTACAGTTGAAGTTTCGTCCTTTTCTATGTTTACGACTTCAATACGCTGGTCATCAAGAATTCTGATAATTCCGCCAATTCCCTTTATCCTTGCATATTCCTTAACATCTTCCGGCTCTTTTCCCGTAACATCTATCTCAACCACCAGTCCCTGATCCCTTAAAGTCTGGCAAACCTTAAATGCAGTTTTTCTGCCTTCTTCCTTATAACAGATCAAGCTGTCAATAGCAGGCCTTTCCGCTTCAATCTTCTGTCGCTCAAGAGCCATCATTACCATGTTTATTCCCAGTGAAAAACCTGTAGCAGGGCTGACCTTTCCAAACTTTTCAACCAACTTGTCATATCTTCCGCCGCTTAAAATAGGAAATCCTGCTCCATATGTAAAACCTCTGAAAATAATGCCTGTATAGTAGTTCAAACTCTGTACCATTCCAAGATCTATGGATACGTATTTGCTAAGCTCATAATCTTCCAGTATCTTCAGTACTCTCCTCAGATTTTCGAGAGCATTAATGGATTTCTCGTTTAAAGAATACTTTTCAACAGTCTCAATGACGTCCAGGGATCCAAACAACCTTGGAAGACTTAATACAAGCTCCTTCAGGTCTTCCCTGATATTATGTGTCTTTACCAACTCCTCAACAGCGAGGTAATCTTTTCTGTCAATCAGAATCCTCATTTGCTCAGTTTCCTCAGCCGTTAGTCCGGTTTCTTCCATCAGACCTTTGAAGAAATCAACCTGTCCTATATCTATCTGAAAGTTTTCCAATCCAGCTGCCCTGACTGCATTAATTGCAGTTGCAATTACTTCGGCATCGGCCTCCGGCGAGTTTATCCCCAGCAGTTCAACACCAGCCTGCGTGAACTCCTTCTGCTTTCCGCCTCCCAACTCCTTATAGTTAAAGGTGTTTCCAATATAGCAAAATCTCAAGGGATGATCAAAATCTTTATATTTTGTCGCTGCAAGCCTTGCTATGGGAATGGTAATTTCCGGTCTCAAAACCAGTATGCGTCCCTGCTGGTCAAAAAATTTGAACATGGTCTCCTGTGCAGTAATACCATCCTCTGCCAAAAAAGCATCATAGAACTCAACTATAGGAGTTTCAACTTCATAAAACCCTGAACTTCTGAACACATTTCTTACCTTCTCCTCAATATTCCTTTTAACAAAGCATTCGTTTACAAGTACATCCTGAACTCCTTCAGGAGTATATATTTTCCATTTAGTCAATTTCCGCACCTCACTTTATCACTTTACCGCATTAAAGTTATAAATTATTGAATTATGACCATTTTAGTATAAGTACTGCAATTTGTCAAGCAAAAATTAACTGTTGGGGTTCATGTAACATAAGTGAAGAAAAATATGCACCCTAACTGCTGTGCTTCAATTAATAATTGAACTCTCTATCATTTTCTCTCACACATAGTCTCAGCCTGTTTTCTGCTATATAATAAGGGAGTGTCGCTTCCTGCCCAAAGGCTGGTTGCAACACTCCCTCAACACATCTAAATATTATTTCATTCCTAAAAGTCTCATTTTCATCAATCCGAAATCTATTGCGTTGACATCACCATTTTGGTCTAAATCTGATGCTACTTTCCAATGCTCATACTTCTCAATGTTCATTCCAAGTAATATCATCTTTAATGTACCAAAGTCAAGTGAATTAAATTTACCATCTCCATTAGTATCACCGGAAACAACTCCTGAAGTTGTTGGAGTTGGTGTAACAGGTTTTACCGTAGGTGTTGGTGTAGCCGGCTTCACTGTCGGTGTTGGTCCGGTAGTTACCTGCGGTGTACCATAGTACTCTCCTAATGAAATTCCGTTACTACCAAGAGGTATCTGATGGTCAAGACCTATAAACTTACCACCGGATGTTTGCCACAATGCTTTTTCAAGCAGTCCGTATTTTTTCTCGTCCCATGTAGACCAATCGTTGCCCACCAAACCTCCAGTATCACCGGAATTCGGATTTACACACCAGAAAGTATGGTGAATACGATTTTCTATCATATAATCTCTAAGCAATTCCATCCACTTCTGGTTCTTTCCACCATCCATGTGTCCGCCCCACTCACCTATAAGAAGTGGTGCAATATTCTCTTCATTAATGTATGCCCAGGTATCATACCAATAATCATCTAAAAGCGTCTGTGTCGTAAAATCTTTTTCAAACCATGTTTGTGCATAAACAGAAGGACCATAGTCATGAGGTGAATAAACTATTTGACTATTGAGGGAACCTAAATCAACAGGATAGTCTTTAACTCCCCTAAGGTTTCCTCCCCACCATGCACCATACCATGGAGCACTATCTCCGCTAGCTCCCCAAACGTCTGGTGTATCATAGGTATATCCTTTATCCGTTTTTGGATATTGTTCAACACCTTCTATCATTATCAATAAATTAGGATTTTTAGCAAGTATTGCCTTAGAACATGTCTCAGAAGCGTACTTCCAGTTGTTTTCATCAGTTGTATTATCCCATTTAGCCATATTCGAAGGTGCAGTAGATCCAGTATATCCACGTTTTCCGTGAGGCTCATTTTTTAAGTCAAATGCTAAAATAGTATCATCGTTTTTGTATTTATCAGCCAACCATACCAAAGTGTCTATCCACATATCTGTAGTAACAACACCTGCTGTAGTTGTTTCTTTTCCATACCACAATTCATAAACGTGACCCGAATTATCTGAATGAGGACTATGTACATCAATCATAACCTTAATTCCAAGTTCTTTACAATAGCCCATTTCAATATCAAAAATCTCCATGCTGTTTTTAGGTCCATCTGTTTCAGGATCATAAAAATCAGGATTGATAACGTGATACGGAGGATTATTGCTTGCTGTAACGCTTGAAACCTTATTCGGTTTGCCTATCATCCAACTGTAAAGAAGTTCAGTAGAAATTGGAATTCTCAAAAACCCTATACCTCTGTCAGCTATATCTTGCAATATGCCCTTAACATCATACCACGAACCATGGAAAGCATTTTCGCTACAGTTATAGCCAAACCAGTTAGCACCTGTAAGCCATACCTCATTTCCATACATATCCTTAATCTTGTTGCCTTCACAGTGAAGCCAGTCATCATTGTTTGTATCGACAGCCTTGACTTCGACTCCATTGTTTGCCGAGAAACAACACAACAAAAGAATCATTAGTGCAACAGCTAACGATACAACCTTTTTTGTCTTTTTCATACAATCTCTCCCCTTTTAATATTTGTTCTTTTATTTGAAACTTACCAAAGTTGAAATCAAAAATGTCTATATATAATTCTTTGTATGTACTCAAAATTAATCTTAAATTAATAGCCCTACAAATATATGAATTACTTCAAAGAAAACATGTCTATTATAATATATTCGAATTGTAATCGTTTCTTAGGGGGCTTTAATTGTTAAATTTCAGCAGAAGATAATAAAATTCAGCAAATACCTATACTATTATTTTATTCGACATTTAGCATTAAATCAACATAAAATATTTTTATTCTGTACAATAATTCGTACGACTTGCGTAACTAGACTTTTTTGTTTTACTTGCATTATTTTATTATTGATATACTGTTCTATTGACAATACAAAAAATTAATGACAAAACGCACCCGTATAATGACAAAACATACCTTTACAGGTGACAAAGTGTTAAATAAAATGTCCATTAAGAGGAGCGCTCTTTTTAGAATCTAAAGGAAAATAATTTAATAAGGGGGCCAAATCTATCATGAGAAAAAAATCAATACTCGTATTTCTTGTTCTGTTTACAATGTCTTTGGTATTAATGCAATATGGAAATGCAGAAGCAAAAAAAGCCAGCTTGGTATGTGGAGGTAAGATGAAATCTAAAACCTCATTCAAAACAGAAAACATAATCCAAGAGTCTATGAAAATTCTAAAAAAGAAGGGCATTAAGGATAATGCAGATGGAATGCTTCTATTAAAAAGGTATGATTACTATATGTCCGAAATATCAAAAGGAAATGTTTTTTCATCCTACAAACCTTATATTGTTCCGGCTGTTTATAATATGGCAGCATTTTCTGAAACAATCAATAACGGAACAATTCAAAAAATCGTCGAAAATTCTTTAAAAGGAAAAGACGCTTTTGAAGGAATAACAGGGCTGTTCGAAAGGGCATACAAGTCAGAAATAGATGGAAAAATAGACTCATATATTATGTATGTGCCTTCAGGATACGACCCTTCAAAAGAATATCCTCTAGTAGTTATGCTTCATGGCTTGGGAGAAATGGCATACTTATCACCTTACTCACCGGCACATGGTGCATACTTAAATTCCTGCGAAAAAAATGGAGTTATAATGGTTGCACCGTGTGGAAGACATGCTAATGCCGGAAGTGAGAGCTTCTATCAGAATGATGGAGAAAAAGATGTACTTCAGGTTATAAATCTTGTAAAAAAAGCATACAACATTAATGAAAGCAAGGTATATCTTACAGGGTATTCTATGGGTGGTTACGGAACATGGTACCTTGGCACCAAACACAGTGATTTGTTTGCAGCAATAGCTCCGGTTTCAGGCTACGGCATATGTACTGAAGAACTTAAATGGGCTCTTGAGTATTATTACTCAAACAAGGAAGTTTTTCCTGAACCTCCTGTTATCGATTATGATGCTATGAAAATAGATATATCATCATTGAAAGACATACCCATATTGGTTACTCATGGAAATATGGACTATGTGATACCCGTTCAGGAATCACGCGAATTTGTAAGACAGTTAAACGAAAAAGGATATGAGGTAGTATACAACGAACTTGAAGGAATAGGGCATAATGCTGTCGACTATGCTTATGGGGATGACAGCCTTAACGAATGGTTCTTAAAGTACTCAAAATAAAAAAGTCGGCTTCGCCGATTTAAAGTTAGGGTATTCCTCTGCAGTGAACAGCCTTTCGGTAGACTTTTTTGATGCCAGAAAGAAATGCACTTTCTTAGGCATTAAAAAAAACAAATACATGGTGAATAGGTTTTGGAGTTATCCTCCGGATAACTCCTTTTCAGCAATTATTACCTTTTGTACATTTTATATTGAAATCCATTAATCTTTAACATTTTCTTTTCTCAAATGCTGTCAACCCATTCTTTATTTTGCTCTCTCAAATTGAAGATTAATAATGGTTTCAATTATTAAAACAAATGTGATAAAATATACTTACTTTCTTAGTTTTATAGGAGGTAACAAGTGATAAAGGTTGTAATTGCTGATGATATCCCACTCTTAAGCATGTTCTTGAAGATGACCCTGATATCAAGGTTGTCGGCATGGCTAAGAATGGAAGAGATGCATTTAAAATATGCATGCAGGAAAAACCGGATATTGTGTTGATGGATCTTATTATGCCCGATTGCGATGGGATTGAAGGTACAAGGCTGATTAAGGCCTTTAATAAGAATATTAGAGTTGTTATACTGACTCTATTTAATAGTGACGATAATCTTTCACGCGCACTTAAAAATGGAGCTGATGGCTACATAACTAAGGATATCGGGCCAAAAGAACTGCAACAAACAGTAAGAAGCCTTTATATGGGACTCGGAATTATTCAGAACAACCTTATGGATAATTTAGTAAGAAGAATTGATTCTTCCGATCCTGTTTATAACAAAGAACTTATATATGAAAAATTCAATCTAAATGAAAAAGAGATTGAAATAATAAAACTTATTGTTGATGGAAAAAGCTATAAGGATATGTCAAAAGTGTTATTTACTTCTGACGGTACAGTTAGAAATATGACTTCGAATTTACTTCACAAACTTGACCTTAAAGACAGGATTCAGTTGGCAATATTTGCTGTTAAGAACAAGCTGGTCTAGTACTTTGTAAAATCTTTAATTTATTTAAAGATTTTACAAATGTACTTCCTCTGTTTATGGCCCGCTATCTATAACTTTTAAACTTTACAGGCCATCAGGGGCAGATAATTTATAATATATCCCCATTAATCTTTCGAATTTACCCGCTGAAACAGCTGACAATACCGTTGAAACATCCGTTATTTGCCCTGTCAAATGCAAAATTAATTTATGATTTTAATACAATGAATAGCGAGGGACCGGTAATGAAAGCTTTACCCATATTTCCGATGCTGATATCATTATTGACAGCTACTTTATCATATACCATGATAGTAAAATACGCATGTAAAGAAAAAAAAACCCCTATAATAAAAAAGTTTATTCTGGTTTTGTCTATTTGCTTCATATGGTCTTCAGGAGATATTACTATAATATTTTCAGACCTGAACTATTTCGGACTTAACAAATACATTGTTGAGTTAAACAAATACAAATTTTTAGCCGCTTATCTCTGGGGACCTCTTTGGTTTATATTCTTTTATTCATTACATAATAATAACTCTGACAGGTTTTTTGTGGGAAAAAGTAAGAAATTCAAAAGATTTTGCTTGTTTTTATTTTTCTTGCCGGAGATAATACAATACGCGATTTATTTGACAAACGGTTACTTGCATAACTGGGTATTGTATTGGCCACCTGAAGGATGCCAATTCAGGCCTGCCTTTTGGGTTAGTATTGCAACTACTATTGTATATTTACTTGCCGGAATTTTTTTCTTGATCAGAAACACCAAAAAAAACTGCAATTCGAATAAACAGTTACTTACAGTACTTTTGTCATTGTTTGTTCCTATCCTGATTGCAACTATTTACTGGACTTTCGACTTTTATTCATATTTCGGGTATTTTGATATAACTCCTTCAATGTTTTTATTAATGCTAATTCTATTGAATATAGCAACCTATAAATACAAATTACTTGAAATACTGCCCCTTGCTCATCATAAAGTTATAGATAATTTAAATGATGCCATAATCGTCATAGATAAGGACAACAAAATTGCAAGTATTAATCAGGCATATTATCATCACTTCCCTAATGATCCACAACTAACTGAGGGAGATGAGATTATACATTTCATAAATAATATAATTAGTAAGCTGGAACCTGATGCACAAGCGAAAATGCTCGTCGATGCAGTTGAAAACGGAGTATCATCCAGTATAAAAGGTGAATTGTATTTATATAATGACAAAAAGTATTATACGGTTGATATTCAGCCTTTATTTATAAATAAAGAGAATGTAGGAAGAGTAGTTTCGTTAAGCGATATAACTATATACAGGGAGCTTTTATGCAAACTTGAAGAAAAGAACCGTGAGCTTGAAACAAAGAATAAATTTCTCAAGGACTATGCTGCTACTGCCGAAGAGCTTGCCGTATCAAGAGAAAGAAATCGTTTTGCCCGGGATGTTCATGATTCAATAGGACACACAATGTCGGTTTTATTATCGCTTTTAGGTGCATGTACAGTTTCTTGTAAAAATGATAAAGATACTAAAATCAAGCTTGAAAAGGCTTTAACAATTGCAAAGGAAGGTCTCACCGAACTAAGAAGATCTGTATACGGTTTGTGCTCTAAAAATCTTGATACTTATAACCTTATAAATGCATTAAAGGAATTGATTAAAGAATTTGAGACAACAGGCATAAAAGTAGACTTATCCATTGAGGGCTACTATATTGAACGAGGATTAAAATACAGTGATACAATATATAATGTTTGCAAAGAGGCACTGACAAATTCTTTGAAACACGGTAAAGCAACACAGGTTAATATGTTTATTGAATTTACCCCTGTTCTGACAAGAATGTTCATATTTGATAACGGAATAGGTTGCCTGGATATAAATAAGGGAATGGGGCTTTCCGGCATGGAACATAGAATTCAAAAAGTTAATGGAAACATAATTTATGGTTCAGATGGTGAGAAAGGTTTCAGCATTCACATAGAGATACCTGTAGAGTGTATCCCATCTGATTAATAATTTCACAAGGGGAACTCTCACTAATTTGATTGCAGATTCTGCTGTGACATTTTTTCTCTTTAATGCCCCAAAATCCACAACCCAGTAGCAACCAACCAGTGCAAACAATAACATAACCAGAAGCATCTCTTACAAAATTATTTTTAACGCACGTGACAAGATTATTATTCCAAATGGAAATTGCTGATTACTTTGCTAAATTCAATAGACATATTCTTAAGCTCAGATGCTGACTCAGCAAAATTTTCCTGGGTAGCAACCTGATGTGCTATCGTCTCCTGCGCCTGTTTAGAATTGTCTAGCAGCTCTGTTGCTATATTGGCAACCGATCTGCTGGTTTCATTGATTTTGCCAATATTGTATTTTGCTACATCAAGTCTCTTGTTTATAGATAATATCTGATTGTTAACAGTCTGGTTAGCAAGTACAATTTCGTTAAATGCTTTTGTCTCTTCGTTGATAATCGAATCAGTTGACTTAATTTCTTCCACACTCCTCTCAATACCCAGTTTCATACTATTAATTAACTGTTTTATATTTTCAATTACAATCTTAATTTCACCTGAGGATTGATTGGACTGTTCTGCTAGAGTTTTCACCTGACCCGCAACAATTGCGAAACCTTTCCCGGCCTCACCTGCTCTTGCTGCCTCTATAGAAGCATTTAGCGCCAATAAGTTGGTTTGTGTGGAAATACTATTTATAAATTTAGTGATATTACTGATTTTTATTGAATATTCATAAAGCTCATTTGCAGTTAGATTTATGCTGTCTATAAGTCCTTGAACTAAAGTAGTTTGGGAAATTACTTTTTTTAGTTTTGATTCACCATCTATAGCTTTACTTAGAGCAGTATCAGCACTATTAATAACCAATTCTGTCTCATCATAAATGTTTTTAATTGATTCATTTATATCTGTAATTGAGACCAATGTATATTTTATCAGGTCCGCTTCCTTATCGGCAGACTTAGCAACCGTGTCAAAAGCAGCTACAAGCTGTTGCCCTGCTACAGAGTTCTCATTAATAAACTTGTCGAAAGATGCCAAGGTTGTTTGCATATGATTTCCATTAGCAGAAATAAGCTTTACCATTTTAAACAAATTCTGCTGCATTATATTTACCGAACTGGCAAGTTTCCCAATTTCATCTTTACTATTAACTTCACATTGTTTATCAGATAACTTACCAGCTGCGATTTTCTCACTTACCCTTATCAGCTTGTTTAAAGAGTTTATTATATTTTTTGTTGTAAAGAATGTTAAGAACAAACATATCAGTACGACTACAGTTATTACTATATAGGATATTTTTTGAGTAAGGTTATTTACAGCAGCTATTTGTTTTATTAAAATCTGGCTGTATTTTAACTCACTAGTTGAAAGTTCTATAGAACTTTCCCTCATATAGTCACCCACTTTAGATGCATTGTTGTACTCATCTGTAACCCTTGCATCGTACTCACCAGCCATCCTTACAAGATTGTCTGCCATTTCCACAAATTTGTTCATTTGGATAAAAAGCGCTTTTCTTGAAGCAGCTACTTCTTTATTCGTGCTATTCCCAATTTCTTTTTGCAGAATACTCATATTATCTTTATATTGCTGGTACTCTTCAAGCTTCTCTGCATTTTTACAATCTATGATTATTTCTCTTAATGTCTGACGAATATTCATAGTACTAACAATTATATTATTTTCTTTGACCAATGTATTTATTATATCTTCATATTTAGAAATCGTAGATATATAAAAGAGGTTGTTTATCATATTTACTGTTACTAGAGCAAATATTAAAAACACTAGAACTGCGGTTATTTTATACTTAATGCTTCTAAACTGAAATTTGTGTAACATGTTAATTGATTTTTTAAGATTATGCTTAAAATTAAAGGTTTTGTTCATAAATAACCCCTCTTTCAAATCTATAGTCATTAAAATGCAGATTTATTCAATAAGACAATAAAAAATCACAAGATAACATACTTGTTTCTCTATAAAATGGAAATTAATATTACAATACATCATTCATTAAACTTGTTTCTAATAATCAAGCTTAATAATCATATTTTTCATCTGTATCTATTTTCGGTTAATTCTGTATTGTAATTAATATTTATTTATTACAATTTTGATTATTTATTGATAGCATTTGCCGATATTAATAAAAACAGATTGTTAGGAGATGATTCTGTGAAAAAGCTTGTTAGTTGTATTTCTCTATTTATATTTACATTTGTTTTTCTTTTTGCTTGTTCTGGGTGTGGTAATTCCGTCCAGCCTGCAGATGCAAATTCGGAAACAGAATCTGGCAGTACTGATACTTCTATAAGTGAACTTTCTATAGGTTTGTCCCTTCCAACACAAAAAGAGGAACGTTGGGTAAGGGATAGACTTACAATGGAAGCAGAGGCAAAAGCTCTGGGAATCGAACTAAAAGTTCAAGTATCTGAGGATGATGCTGTAAAACAGGACGCACAATGCGACTACTTGATTTCGCAAGGCATTGATCTACTTATTTTGGCGCCTAGTGATGCCAAGCTCTCTGCTTCAATAGTAGACAAGGCACATAAAGCCGGAATAAAAGTTATTTCTTATGATAGACTTGTTATGGGTACTGATGTGGATGTATATCTTTCTTTTGACAATTTAAAAGTTGGAGAACTCCAAGGAGAATATATAACAAAACTAGTACCAAAAGGAAACTATGTAGTTCTTGCAGGCGCACCATCTGATAACAACGCAACATTATTTAAACAGGGGGCCATGAAGTACATAAAACCTCTAGTTGATAAAGGGGATATAAAAATTGTCCTTGAAGATGCAATAACTGACTGGCAGCCGAGTGTGGCCATGAATAAAATGCAAACTGCATTATCCTCTAATAGTAATAAAATTGATGCTGTACTTGCGCCAAATGACGGAACTGCCGGAGGGTGTATTCAAGCTTTAGCTGAACAAAAGCTTGATGGAAAAATTCCTATTACAGGTCAAGATTCCGAATTGCAAGCTGCACAAAGAATTGTACAAGGAACACAAACTATGACTATATTTAAGGATACAAGAGAATTAGGTAAGGAAGCTATCAAAATAGCCCAAAAAATGCTAAATGGAGTGGATCTTGAAACAACTCAAACAGTAAACAACGAAAAAATAGATGTTCCATCAATACTTCTTACCCCAGTAGTAGTTGATAAAAACAATATCGATGATGTTCTTATTAATAGTGGATATCTCAAGAAAGACGATGTATATAAGAGGTAATTAAAAGTCTGACTTTACATTAATAGACTATTTGCAAATTTACAGTTTAAGAAATTCAACAAAAAGTAGGCTCTTCGTTAGGAGCCTACTTTTTAATCAATTCCATTACTTACTTAATTTCTACCTCATAGCCTTCGCTTTCAATCTTTATATCCTTTGAAGATCCTGTGATAAATCCTTTCAAGTATTTCGCACTGTTTACAGTTTCGCCAAAGCTTTCCATATCCAGTTCATCACTGAACTCTATACTTTTACCCGGTTCAATTACAGTATTAGTCAACGCCATCATAAACATCTTATCCATCGACCATGTATATAAGATTTCCTTATTTTCATCCAACAACTTAAAATCAAACTTTTGTCCGGATGTATGGTTTATTGTTACGCTCTTGCCGGTGTTATTTGTAATCTTAAGATTCATCTTAAAGACTTTATCACTCTTATCATAACTTGGCTCTATTATCACCTTTTCCTTCACATCGCCTTCTATAGAATCTTTAATGCTTTCCAATCCTGAAATAAGCTTTTCCAGTACTACCAGAGCTTCAGCCCTTGTTGTAATTCCCTTGGGATCAAACATGTTTTTTCCTTTACCTCTGATGAATCCCAGTTTAAATGCCTCTTTTACAGCCTTTTTATACTTTTTGTCTATTTTTTTATTGTCATCAAAGTTTGTTAACTCTTCTAATTCCTGAACTACAGTTCCAAGTTTGTAGTTGTAACCGTTAATAATGTAGTGAACCATTTCTTCACGTGTTATTTGCTCTTCAGGTCTAAATTTACCTCTGTCGTCAATGATGTTAAGTGTAGCAAGATCATACAGCACAGTTGAAAACCAATCTTCATTCTTTACATCTTCAAAGAACTCATTGATGTCCGGGGCTTTGAAATACTTTATATCAATTCCAAGTGTTTTGTGTAATGCTGCTGCGAACTCTGATCTTTTCATCTTTTCATCCGGCAAAAACTTTCCGTTACCAACACCTTTGATAAGTCCTTTATCCGACATCCTTAATATAACGTCCTTTGCCCAGTGAGACGATATATCGCTAAACTCAATTTTTTCACCCGATTTAGGTTCCGTTTTCACTGTCCCCGCTGCCATTACGGGCAAACTGGCAAAAACAAGTACCATTGCAATCAAAACTAATAATACCCTTTTCATAAATAACCATCCTCCTACTATTTACAATTTACTTATTTTTGATATAAAACCGTTTTATATTTATACTTATTAGACGGGGGCTATTTATAATTGGTTCCACTATTGCTATTAAATTCCCTGAAACAAAAATCATCCGAAAATCATTTTAAATTCAGTATATAGCCAAATTACAATGATATCTTTTTTCTCTTAAAGTCTTTAAAGTTTATCAAACAGTAGCTACCAACCAGTGCAAACAGTGACATAGCCGGGAAATGATACCTTCCGGCCACCTCTACAAAAGCATGCAGAAATACTATTCCCAAAATGATCAAGACTATAAATAATATCCCACTATTATCGGTATTCCTTGAATTAACAACACTTCCGAATAAACATAAAAGCATTATAATGTAGTAGTATAGGTTAGATACTTTAACCAAAAGATTTTCATACTTTGCAAAATCCAACACTCCCGGTTTATCCCTATCCAAACCAGCCTTAATATAATTTAGGATATCATAATCTACCAACCACATAGTACTATTTTTCCTTACAAACAAAACCAGACTATCTTTTAAAGTTCTGGCCTTTATTCTTGCCAGGGCTGAGTTTATAATTATATCATGTACTTCCTGGGCTTTAATATCCGGTATTTTTAATACTTCTGTCAGCGTTTGAGAATCTTCCGAATTCCATGTGCCACCACTTTCATAATTTACACCCACATATAAATTAAACCCTATAGGAAGGTTTGCGACTTCCTTGTTTATTGCCCTCGAGATTGAAATTGTCACTATCTGAGATACAACCAGATACCCTATGATAAGTGAAAATACAAAGGCAATTCTTGTAAACAGATTCCTTTTACCCGACATTTTTTCAGAAAACAGCAAATAGTATATGATCATAGCAGCAATCAAAATTAATGCAAGTGGCCTGATTGCATTTGTAACTGCTGCCAAAACTCCAATCGAAAAAAATGCTGCTGTTGATACAACGGTGTTTCTTTTCCAGCTAATTACCTTTAAGAATACATATATACAAAGCAGCATTAAAAAAGTAAACAATATTTCCGTCGACACCAAAACTGTATAAAAAATCTGCGAAGGCCAAAGCGCCCATATCATTGCTGCAAAAAAGCCACAAGTTCTATCTTTTAGAATACTTCCTACTTTGAAAAGCATCAAAGATATGCCGCACGCCAAAAAAACATTGAGTATTTGGGCAACAATAACTTTAGCACCAAAGATTCTATAAAAAACCGACAGCACTGCCGGATATCCAATTGTATGGGGGAATATCGATATATATCCATGACCGGTTATTTTCCCTTGTGACATTGCAGTTGCAAAAATATTGTATGTCTCAAAATCCGCAAGGGGTATTACATTTATTAGGCTATTCCAAATAAGCCTTGGTACAACAGTTGAAATCAACAAAATTATTAATAAAGTTCTTGTGCGTGCAGAACAAATACTTTTTAATAAATGAAACGAACTAAAAATAAGTATAGTAAAACAAACAAATATAGCCAGCACAAATACAGGCCACCAAATAAATTGATACCCTTGTGGAAAATTATTTATAATAGGCTTTCTATAAATAAAGTATATAAAATTAAATAGTAAAAACGTACCAAAAATAAAAAAAACCATCCTGGCCAGCATTTCATTTAATTTGCCCCGAATCACTTACTGTCACTCCCCCAAATTAACCAAATATCTTTCAATAAGTATACACTAAATTCCATTAATAATAAACAAAAACTTTTTTATACTTATCAGGGAAAGTCAGGACGATCCTCAAAACACCTCTATTATAAAATAATAAAACCCTAAATCCATTCGGAATCAGGGTTTATCCAAAAAAAACGCTATCCTATTTTAGACAAATTCGCAAATGCGGCCATCAGCCTTTTCATTCCAGCGCCTTTGAAATGTATCTCCAGTTTGAAGTCATCATTTTCCTTTTCAATCTTTGTGATAACCCCAACTCCGAATTTCTTATGTTCTACCTGATCTCCCACATTATAATTCGAAGTAGCTGCTTTGGGCTTGCTGACATCGGTAAACGTAGCCGTTCTAAAGCTGGACGGAGTATTAAAACTTCCTGTACCGCCTGTTCCCGCTGCTTTATTCGCAGACCCCTTGGATGCTACAGTCTCCCTTTTTTCATTGCCCTCCACCAACTCAGGTGGAATTTCCTTCATAAATCTTGACATTTTATTATATGTAGTGTTACCAAACAACGTCCTGGTAAATGTATTTGTCAGATAGAGCTTTTCCTTCGCTCTGGTAATTCCCACATAGCAAAGCCTGCGTTCTTCTTCCAGTTCATTCTCGTCGGACATCGAACGGTAACCCGGAAAGATTCCCTCTTCCATTCCCACCATGAATACAACCGGAAACTCCAGTCCTTTTGCACTGTGAAGTGTCATCAGTACTACATAATCGCCGTTTTCATCCATATTGTCAATATCTGCAACAAGAGAAACATTTGCAAGGAAATCTTCAAGGGTCTGCTCTTCATTTTTAGCTTCAAACTCAAGAGCAACCGAAACTAATTCTTTAATGTTTTCAATCCTCGACTGGGCTTCAAGAGTTTCTTCTTCCTCATAGCTTTTTTGTATGCCCGACTGCTCTAAGACTTCCAATATCAGTTCCGACACCTTCATAGATTCCTTTAGTACACGAAGCCTTGATATCATAGTCACAAAACCTTCAAGCTTAGATGCTGCCCTCCCTAATTCAGGTACTTCCGATGCAGCGGATATTATTGAAAAAATACTGACACCTCTGCTGTTGGCAATCCTTTCAGCTGTTTCTACCGTTGTATTTCCAATACCTCTCTTCGGCTCATTTATGCTACGCTTAAGGCTTATGTTATCTGCCGGGTTTTGTATTAGACGTAGGTATGCAATAAGATCCTTTATTTCCTTCCTGTCATAGAACTTTAAGCCCCCAAAAATTTTATATGCAATTCCTTCCTTCATGAGCATTTCTTCCACTACACGAGACATTGCATTTATCCTGTAAAGTATGGCAAAGTCCTTATACTGCATGTCCTTTGCAGAGCTTAATTTTTTTATCTCATTGGCAATAAAATATGCCTCTTCATGTTCATTAGCACACTCACTGTGGCGTATCCTCTCTCCGCCTTTATTTTCGGTCCAAAGGCTTTTGTTTTTTCTGCCACAGTTATTTTTAATAACACAGTTTGCAGCATCAAGTATGGTCTGCGTTGACCTGTAATTCTGTTCAAGTTTAATAGTTTTGCAGTCCTTGAATTCCTTTTCAAAGTCTAAAATATTGCGTATATTTGCACCTCTCCACCCATAAATGGATTGGTCATCATCTCCAACAACACACAGGTTCCTGCTTTTCTGTGAAATCATGCTCACAAGCGAATACTGTGCTGTATTTGTGTCCTGGTACTCATCAACAAGTATATATTTGAATTTTCTTTGATAATACTCTAAAACTTCCGGATGCTCGGAAAACAGTTTTATAGTAAGCATGATAATGTCGTCAAAATCCACAGCATTATTTTGCTTAAGCTTCTTTTGGTATAGTTCATATATTTTTGCAACCTTCGCCATTCTATAATCCGAAGCGTACATTTTTTCATATGTAACAGGGTCAATGAGCTCGTCCTTTGCTCTTCCAATCATTTCAAGCATAGACTTTGGAGGAAAATTCTTTTCATTTATATTCAATTCCTTCAGACAATCCTTCACAACAGTCTGCTGATCAGTGTAATCAAAAATTACAAAACTTCTGTCATAATCAATTTTTTCAATATCTCTTCTCAGTATCCTTACACACATGGAGTGGAAAGTACTGACCCAGATACTGTCACTGACATTTTCCACAAGCCTGTCAATTCTTTCCCGCATCTCTTTAGCTGCCTTATTGGTGAAGGTAATAGCCAAAATACTTGCTGGGTGCACACCCTTTTCCTTAATTAGATATGCAATTCTATTGGTAAGAACCCTTGTCTTCCCGCTCCCTGCGCCAGCTAATATCAGCAGCGGTCCATCCACATGCAACACGGCTTTCTTCTGTTCACTGTTGAGCCCATTCAATAAATCCATAATACAAACCTCTCTTAAACTTTAGTTCATTTCCATATCGCAGCGGAAGCTGCAGTCAAAGCAGTCCGTTCCATTGCGACAAACATAGGATCTGTCTCCGTATGATGACAATATTAATGCCGAGACCTTAATCCCGGCATTAATATTATAGTCAAAATCAAAAGATATTACAAATATATATTTAACTTCTCATTAAAAACCGCCTAAACATCCGGCTCAATCAAGCCATAATTACCGTCTTTTCTGCGGTAAACCACATTTGCCTCCATTGTCTCGGCATTTGAAAACATGAAAAACTCATGTCCTAACATATTCATTTGCAAAATAGCTTCCTCTATTGTCATGGGCTTTATCGAAAACTTCTTGGAGCGTACAACTTTAAAGTCACCAGCTTCATCTTCATGATCTTCAAAATCAGCATCTTCCAAACGTAACCCGCTTCCATGGTATTTTTTTGTAATCTTGGTTTTATTTCTTCTTATCTGACCTTCGAGACTATCAACCACCTTGTCAATCGAAGCATACATATCTTCATTTTCCTCTTGTGCCCTGAGAAGACCACCCTTAAATGGAATTGTTACTTCAATGATCTGTCTGTTCTTCTGCACACTCATAGTTATGTGCGCTTCAGTGTCATTCTGGAAGAACTTCTCGATCCTTCCGACCTTTTTGATTGCTTTTTCCTTCAATGCTTCAGTCACTTCAATGTTTTTTCCTGTAATAATGAATTTCATATAAGCCACAGCCCCTTTCTGTCTATAACAAGCCTGTTGATTTTAAATCCCACAGCTTGTCTTAAAAAATTACTACAATACTTTTACCTTTAATTATCTTGAACTTATACAAATAAACTAAGATAAATTTACACCTCCATAGTTATTATACTTTCCGAACCGGTTGATGCAACATATAAAATTAAACGGGTAAAAGTATTTGTAACAATATTAATTCGACGCCCAACTGACAAATCCTTCTTTATTTTTGGCAGACGCTAAATTTAACTAAATTATTTTCCACACATTTCCCACATTTCTCTCACAAAACATCTGTTTTGTGTATATAAATCCTGTGGATAATGTGGACAATTCTGTGAATAACTTATTTTAGCTTGTTTCACATGTGGATAACCCTGTGTTTTTTTATACTGCTTTCTTTATTTTATGTATACCAACATTTTCATTTTATAAACATGTATAAATTCGATATTATTGGGAAATACTTGATAGCATATGGTTTAATTAACCTGTATTTCCAATTTTATTTATTGACACAATATTCATCTTTCCATATATGTTTATATTTTACATTATGTTAATCCTTATTAAGACACTAGAATGAATGAAATATCACTTTACGAAAAATTTTTTTAATTTTTTTCAAAAAACACTAAAGTGTTTTAAATAACCTTTCGATATAATATCCGAACAATTTAAAATTACTCCCCTAATATCCCGTTACATTCACCCGTCTAAAATGGAATGTCACGGGGCTTTTTTTGCGAAAAAACGAATATCGCAGAGGAAAGGATGCTTTGATTGCATCTTCCTCTGCGATATTTATAGCTAAGAGTTATCCTTATATGGCTGCATCTCCTTCTTCTCCTGTACGTATCCTTATAACCCTTTCTACATCATATACGAAAATTTTGCCCTCACCTTTATCTCCGCCAGTTCTCGCGCTAGAAATAATAATCTTCAAAATCCTGTCCAAATCGCTATCCTTTACTACTATATCGACAGAGATCTTAGGCAAGAGATCCAACTCATACTTTTCGCCTCTCCATAACTGCTTAATCCCTCTCTGTTGTCCATGGCCTTCTATCTCCGTTACCATAATTCCATTACAATTAGCTTTCTTAAGTTCATCTTTGACTTTATCGAGAGCCTCAGGCTTTATAATTGCTTTAATATGCTTCATTTACAACGCCCCCTTTAACTTTTTCGGTATTCTCGGAACTTGCACTTGTAATAGCCGCATAGCCGGGTTTACGGGATAAGAATTCCGGATAAGCTGTGTTTCCATGTTCTCCAATGTCAAGTCCTACAATTTCTTCCTCAAGCGAAACCCTTATACCAAGAGTCTTCTTAACAACAAACCATACAAGAAGCGATGAAGGTAATACAAATGCTGCAACTACCAATATACCAATTAATTGAGTAATCAGGAGCGAGCTGCCTCCGCCTAAAAACAATCCATTTGCTTGAGAAAGAGTAGTTACTCCCTCTTTTGCAAACAATCCGACACAAATTGTGCCAAATATTCCATTAACGAGATGGACTGAAGTTGCACCTACAGGATCGTCAAGTTTTAGTTTATCAAACATAAGTACTGCAAATACTACGATAACACCCGAAATAGCACCTATAATCAAAGCACCGGTAACACTCACATAAGCACATCCGGCTGTAACTCCAACCAATCCGGCCAAACATCCGTTTATTGTCATTCCAAGGTCCGGTTTTCCCAGAAATACCCATGAAATAATTGTAGAAGTTATAATTGCAGCAATGGCAGATGTATTGGTAGTCATAAAGATGTGTGCAACATCCCCGGGATTTGCCATAGACATCGTCGATCCCGGATTAAAACCGAACCACCCGAGCCACAGCACAAATAATCCAATAGTGGCCAATGACATGTTATGCCCCGGAATAGGGTTAACTTTACCATTCTTGTCATACTTCCCGAATCTGGGTCCTAGTACAATAACACCGGCAAGAGCTGCCCAACCTCCAACAGAGTGAACAACTGTAGATCCTGCAAAGTCAAGGAAGCCTAGTTTTGATAAAAATCCGCCTCCCCATATCCAATGCCCGACAATCGGATATATTGCCAGTGTAAGGACAAAAGAAAATACTATAAACGAGATATATTTAACTCGTTCTGCTACAGCACCCGATACGATAGTTGCCGCTGTACCACAGAAAACCAATTGAAATATAAATTTTGCCCAGAACGGAACATTGGCAGACAACGTATACACACTTTCATCAATGTTGCCCAGAATAAACAGCCCTTTTGTTCCTATAAACGGATTGTCTCCACCAAACATAAGCCCCCAACCCAACAAAAGAAATCCCAAAGACGAAACTGCAAACACGATAAAGTTTTTAGACAAAATGTTTACGCAGTTTTTGGTTCTCGCAAATCCCGCCTCAACTGATGCGAAGCCGAGGTTCATAAAAAACACAAGCATTGCCGCAAGAAGTACCCACAAAGTATCAATCGCCATTTCAATGTTCATAAAAAACCCTCCTTAAAAATTAAGGCGTTTTACACCCATCATAAGTGTAAAACGCCATCGTTAATTAACCTGTCACTAGGTTATTAAAATTATTATTAAATCAAATTGATTTAATTATTTCTCCAGATTGTACGTCAGATTAATTGCTTTAGCTATTTCCTTCATTTTTATTCCACGGTTCATACTCTGTTTCTGGATCATTCTGAACGCCTGATCCTCACTCAGATTCAACTGTTTCATCAAATGACCTTTTGCCTGCTCAATTACTTTTCTCGTATCTAAAGTATCCTTCAGCTCCTCAATTTCCTTTTCCAACAGCTCTACCTTTTTTCTGTTCTTTAATACAAGATCTACTGTACTTAAAAAGTTTTCCTTATGAAGAGGCTTCGCAACTATTACCAGATCATACTCAGATTTTAAATACTCAATCGTATCTTTTTGTTCTCCACTTGCTATGAGAATAACGTCACACAATTTATCTTCAAGAGCAATCTTAGCCACTTCAATGCTATTTTGAGGTGATAAATCATATTCCATAACAGCAAGGTCCGGTCTTAAACTAGTCAGTTTCCTTAGTGCATCATTAGCATTATTAGCCTGTTCAATAACCTGGTATCCATTTCCAGTCAGTACCACCTTCATCTTATTGGATAAAGCTTCATTATTCATAGCTACCAGTATCCTTGCCGATTCCATAACTGCACCTCCTATGCAGCAAAATTACTTATTAAAGTCAATATTTTAATATCTGGTTAGATACTGGTCAACCTCCCATTCGCTGACTTTAGTCCTATAGTTATCCCATTCCTCAGATTTAGCCTCAATATATTTCTCAAAAATGTGATTTCCTAAAACCTGTCTAACCAATTCACTCTTCTTCATTTCATCAATTGCTTCCTTCAAGCTTCCGGGAAGTGCCTCTATTCCTTCGGCAAGTCTTTGTTCTTCTGTCATCTCAAATATATTCTTATCTGTTGAAGGTGGCGGCTGAATTTTATTCTCAATTCCATCAAGTCCGGCTGTTAATACTGCCGCAATTGCAAGGTACGGGTTGCAGGCTGGATCCGGACACCTGAGTTCAACTCTTGTAGCCAATCCTCTTGCTGCAGGTATTCTTATTAATGGGCTGCGGTTTCTGCCAGACCATGCAAGATATACAGGAGCTTCGTAACCAGGTACCAATCTCTTGTATGAATTTACAATCGGATTGGTTATTGCAGCTATGGATTTCATATTTTTAAGAAGACCACCAATAAACCAATAAGCTTCCTGACTTAGCTGCATAGGATCCTTCTCATCAAAGAAAACATTTTTCCCATCTTTAAACAGCGAAGCGTTAGTGTGCATACCTGAGCCATTTATTCCAAAAACCGGCTTTGGCATAAAGGTTGCATGCAGTCCATTCCTCTGGGCAATGGTTTTTACAACCATCTTAAAAGTCATTATATTGTCGGCAGTAGACAAAGCATCGCCATATTTAAAATCAATTTCGTGCTGCCCAGGAGCCACCTCATGATGTGATGCTTCAATCTCAAATCCCATCTCGTCTAGAACAAGACACATATCCCTTCTTGCGTTTTCTCCCAGATCCACCGGTCCCAAATCAAAGTAGCCCGCATTGTCATGAGTTACTGTAGTGGGTTTTCCTTCACTATCTGTAAGAAAGAGAAAAAATTCACATTCCGGACCAACATTAAATATGTCATACCCCATATCATTGGCTTTCTTCAATGCTCTTTTGAGTACAAACCTTGGATCTCCCTCAAAAGGTGTGCCATCCGGATTATAGACATCACATATAATCCTTGCCACTTTACCAGCCTGAGGTCTCCATGGAATAATCACAAAAGTGTCCGGATCAGGTCTCAAATACATATCTGATTCTTCTATTCTCACAAACCCTTCGATGGATGAGCCATCAAACATGCACTTATTGTCAAGAGCTTTTTCAAGCTGTTCAACTGTTATAGCCAGATTTTTCATCATTCCGAAAATGTCGGTAAACTGAAGACGAATAAACTTTACATCCTGTTCTTTAACAATTCTTAAAATATCTTCTTTGCTATACTTTGACATAATATTTTCTCCTCTCGCCCTAAATAGATTTTGACCTTATGATGATATATTCTGCAGACAACTGACTTTTATGCTTACTTATAAATTTGAGCCAACAGATTCCATCAACTACCTCTGTACAAAATTTGAAATATTTCTTATTCCAACTTGCACACGCCTATTGCTTATAAAAATGCAATCCTACGTAAATTGTAACAAAAAAGACGCACACAGAAGAACTATTTCACTCTTCATTGAGTACGTCTGCTTTTCTATCAGCACCTCGTTACACATTGCCGAAAGGTAAGTAAACCTTTCATTTTAACTCTTGTATTTCCACGTGTTTAACTGATGATTAGATTATAGCATATAACCAAATATAATTTCAATAGGTTTTTATAAATTTTTTATAATTTTTGCAACTTTCATATTTCGAACTTGCATTTTTGGTATACAACCACTAGTTTTACCGTCATCACACAGTTGAATTTAACATTTCGACTTTCTAGTCCTTCATAATATCAAAAATGTTCTTTCTATATTATACGCCACACACACAATAAAAATAACTCCTGTTACCGGGGTACTAGCCTGCTTTACCCAATTTCCCCATATCCTTAATATCAAGTGCTCTGGTATGTAAAGTATGTACCCATTCCTTTTTATCCTTGTCAATATAGCCTTGGATAATAATTGGCAACCAAGTAAGACTATATATAGGAAATAAAAGAAAATATCCAAGCACCTTCAATGATAATTTACCTTCTAGAACAATAAAAATCAAACCATAATATGTAAAAACAAAAAGCGATACCGCTGATAAAACAAAATCCATTGTAAGCAATTCAGACGGATTAGTAAAAAGAAGAAACCTTATAACATTTAATATCAGCCCAAATCCACTTATAACCATTATTGCAGGATATATAACATAAAGTGCACAATCAAAAGCAACCCAATCCCGCTTCTTAACGGCTTTAGTCATAAGATCCACAAAATACCTACACGCACAGTCAGCCTGCCCCTGCATCCAGCGTTTTCTCTGCCTCCATGACTGTGCCATCGTAAGAGGTTTCTCATCATAGACAATTGCATTATGAGCCCAAAATGCTTTCTTACCCTTAAGTATAAGCTTTATGGTAAATTCCAGATCTTCTGTGAGGCATGTCGCGCCCCAGCCTATCTCTTTAAGCACCTCAGTAGCCACAACAAAACCCGTCCCACCAATTGCAGCACTAAGACCCAAGTAATAGCGTGCTAATTGGAACAGCCTATTATTCATCCAATAAGTTATACTGTAGCTTCCTGATATTAAAGAATCTAACGGGTTCTTGCTGTCCAGATAACCTTGAATTACTTGATGGCCTTTACACAAATGCTTATTCATTTCTTTCAGGAAATTTAGTGATACTAAATTGTCGGCGTCAAAAACACAAACTGCATCATATTTCTTTTCCATCTTAAAAATTTTTTCAAACATCCATTCTAGTGCAAAGCCTTTACCTTTCTTGTATTCATCAAACCTTTCAAAGGCTTGCGCACCACTTTCTGTGGCTATTTTTGCAGTATTATCACTACAATTATCAGCAATTACAAATACATCGTACATTTCTTGTGGATAATCGACGCTTTTTAAATTTCTCACTATACTTCCTATGACCTGCTCTTCATTATGAGCAGCAACAATCATGGCAAACCTTTTTATAGGTTTATAATTATCAGCATTATCATCCTTCCTTTTAAACCATCCAAACATCGACACTATAAAATAATATGTCGCTACAGGGAATAAAATAATCTGTAACACAAAAATAAATGATTTTAGTACCGATTCAATTGCTGCGAAGTTATTATTCAAAAACATTTCTACTCTCCTTCTGCTAAATAAATAATACACCAAACAATGCACATTCCATTAAATTACTACTAACAATAATAATAATCAAGCTGAATTGTAATTGAATTTATACTTTTGAAGCTTGTTTAATCAAAAGGCTAAGGTATTTTACAGTCATCTGCACTATTTTGCTAATTCTCACCATACTTAAAACAAACCTTATTTACAATTTATTAAACTTTTAATCCTGTCCACAGTTTCTCCTGTTTTCCTTAAGCTATATTAATAATCACCTTTTCTTTAATCATCAACAAATAATTAGAAACTATTCCGCTTTTTTCTTAAACAATTTGAAGCTTTTCAGCTTCTCCTTATCTGTAACAGCTATATAAACTTCAGTAATCAGTAATAAGATTATGCTGAGAATCAGAACAAGAATTACAAAAGGGTATTTACCTCCAAAACCATTCGCAGATGTATGTTTAATCAAAATCCCTATATATGCCCATATTACAGCAGCTCCATAGCCTAAGTTCTGGTTTTTAAACATGGTTATACCGGCTACAAAAAGTCCTACAACCAGAACCGCCATGGTCAAAAGCCATTGTGATACTCCTGAACCTATCCACTCTAAGCTCACAAAAAGTACAACTGTATTTGCAATTGTTGCTACCGTTATCCATCCAAAGTAGATGCTGAAAGGAAGCCTTATAAAAAGCTTTTCTCTCACTGGAAGCTCTGCTTTTCCAATCTTGATATTAATAATTATGAGACAAACCAGGATAACCGCCATCATTGCCAAAGATATTCCTATTGACCTATAATGCCAAACAAACATCCATGCTGTGTTTGCGATGGAGGATATTGTGAATAACATACCTATTTTCTCGATCAAGTCTTTGCTGAAACTGCCATCTTTTTTTGAGAAAAACCCAAATTGGTACAATATGTAGCCTCCAAGCAGAATGTAAATGACTCCCCAAATAAAAAATGTCAGTGCTGCCGGAGTAAAAAGGTTTGGGTACAAGTCGGATACTTCACCGGTTGTCAGTCCATTAAACGGTATAATATTTGCAAGTGCATTCACAACAATCATCACTATAAATGTTACGGTTGTATGAACCTTTGTAAAGTTACTAACATTAGCATCTTCCATAGTCAGCTCTCCTTTAAATTTTGTTTAGAGTTTTTCATCTATATTTATTTCTGCGCAAAAGTCAGTTAAAAACAAGCTTTTCAAGCAGGTTATAAAAATGGTTATATCTTTGCGTATATAAGCATTTTAACCAACTTTGCTGTGATTATAGTATCACAATATAAATCTTTCAACAACACTAATCGTGGTACTGTTATCAATGTCAACATTACACATTTTACAAAAACACAAATCCCCGGTCGGCTGTTCACCTCCCGGGGATAATAGTCCTTGCCCGAACTATAACGGCATTATTTCCGCACTGTTAATTCATTTGAGTTTGGAAATGCTTTCACAAATTAACCTTGTCGCTTTGTTATATATATAAAACTCAGAACCAAATTTAAATTTAAAAGCACTATGTTGTTTTCAAGCTTTTTTTAGTAAAGGTCATTATACCTGCTACTATCAAAAGAACTGCAGATATAATATACGCATTTGAATAACTTCCTGTGGTATCAAATATTTTTCCTGCCAGTATAGGTCCGATTACCCCTGCGCATCCCCATGAAGTAAAAATTATCCCGTAGTTCACACCCATGTTTTTAGTACCATAATATTCTGCTGTTGCCACCGGAAACACAGAAAATAATGCTCCGTAGCTTAATCCTGTAAGAGCTGCGCCAATAGCAAGGGTCCCTTGCGAAAGATACATTGGGAATAGCAACATGTTTACAGCCTGAACAAAAAATATTATTCTCATTGTGCCTGTATGTCCGCATTTGTCTGAAACTATACCGCCAACTACCCTTCCTAACGTATTAAAAATAGCAAGAAGCACTACAAGTAAAAATCCATTTTCCCAATTTGCCTGTATTTTAGCAATAGATGCCAGATGTCCAATTACCATTAATCCTGCCATGGAAGTAAATGCATACATAAACCAGAGCTTATAAAATGATGGGGTTTTAATCATCTCTTGATAGGTGAATTGTTTTTTCTCTTCTGTGCTGCCGGAAGTCTGCTTATTTTTTGGGGCACTTGAGGTTGGCATATATCCAGGAGGAGGGTTTATAAGGCCTTGCGATAAAACCAGCAGAATTATTAGCGCTCCAATACCTAGAGTAAAAAAAGTTTTTGAAATTCCATAACTTCCTATTAATGCGTTGGTAAGTGGAGAAATATAAACTGCTGCAAATCCCACGCCAGAAACAACTATTCCTGATATCAAACCTTTTTTCTCTAAAGGGAACCACTTAACAGCCGGTGGTGTGGTAGCTGCGTAGCAAAAACCAATACCGGATCCACCCATAACACCAAATGTGAGTGTCATCAAAAGAGGATCCTTTACAAACCCTGATAATATCAGACCAGTTCCTAACAAGATTCCACCAAGGATTGATCCAGTTCTTGGACCTTTGACATCCTGAAGCCTGCCCGCAAAAATCATAATAAATGCAAAAGCAGCAATACTAACAGAATAAGGTAATGATGCCGTTGTACTTGACCATCCGAATTCTTTTATAAGCGCTTTTCCCATAATACTCCAAATATAGAGTACGCCCAGAATCAAATTCATACCTGTAGCTACCGTTGTTACAATCCATCCTTTAGATTTGCTCATGCTATTCCCCCTATAACTCATAAAAAGTATTAGATTATATTCTATTCTATTCAATACAATACAATCTAATACTTAATATAAAGCAAAATTGCTCTTCAGTCTTCCTGTTTATTGCCCTTATGCAACACCACATTTAATGTTTATGCTTCATTCATATGAGGCACTACAGGATGATTTCCAGACGTATCAACCTGCCAAGTACATTCACATCTTTCCTATATACCGTATCTGTCACCAGACTTCCCCTGTTGCTTACAATCAGTAGTCTGCCGCCTTCTATATTTTTTATTTGCCTGATCACTTTTTTACCTTTATAATCGATAAAGAAAATTCCATCCTTAGCGATTTCATGTGTATTGTGTACCAATACACGATCGTCTTTTAGAATTCTAAAACCTGCCATATCGTTATCTTCTACAATCAGATAAAATACTTTGTCTTTTGCAAAGCCTTCCACTTTATTGTTTATTATAGGCAACTGCCTTATTTCAACCTGCTTTTCCATCTTGTAGTTATAAACAGGTACCGACATAAGAACTCCGGCAAGTGCATCATTCCATATGTCCTGTACGGGTTTTTCAACTACTTTAACTACATTTTTCTGAGGTTCAGGCCTGTACGCTTTTTCGTCGGCATCATAGATATCCAGTTTGCCAACTTCACCCCGCAATGCTTTGGAGAATTTCTTTATCAAATCCTCATTTAATATCCTTCTGCCCGCTTCAACATCAACAATAAAACCTTCCGAAACACCTACAATTTTACCAAGCTGCTTTTGCGTAATTCCAAGTTCCTTTCGAAGCTTGCTTATTTCCATACCCATTCTGCTGCTCATATATAAACCTCCAACTTTTTCAACTTCAATCCGTTTCCTGTACGTATAAAGGATAAAGCTTAAATTTGATATTATTATACATATTGTACATGTAATTCTCAATAGCTCCCATAAGTATGTTAGAATTAATTGATCTTCCCAACCTCTTAAAATTGTCCAAATCTATCATAATCATGGCTAAAGTAATGTTTGATCTAGCTATTTCTTATATAAGCTTTATCTGAAAATATCTGTGATTAAAAGCACCTGTTACTCCATCTATATTAGCCAGAAATTCCAATCTTCTGATGTTCTTTTTCCCCATAGCAGACTCATATGCAATAATGATGCAAGCAGTTATAAGCGCAACTCTTGTAGCCGATAAGACCACAAACAGCCCGACAGTGCTTTCAGTTATTTTAGCTAATTCACCTGACAATTAGGTTGTATCTTGTTCAAGACTGAAGCTACTTGTCTAGATGACATATACAGGCTAACAGCTGCCATACTGTTTCCAGATATGAACAGTTCCTTTCCCAAATAGCCCATACTATAAGACTTATAGAGATTTTGAGAAATAATGCCCAGATTTAAATCGGCAAAGCCGTCTTTTTCATTTCTATCCTGGATCATAAGTAGGTATAATCTCATTAACTCTTTCTATTATCATTTTTTCTTCTTCTGAAGCTCTCTCAAACTCAAAGTCATGTAAATATCCTATACCACCTGGCTCAACCTTACCTGAACGTGTATACAAGCCGAGTGCAAAATCATAAAGTCCATTTCCATACTTTACCGACACTATAGCATAACCGTAGGTAAACCCATCATCAGTCTCAATTTTAATTTCCTTGTGTGAAACAAATTCTATGCCGTCCTCCTTTAACTGCTCCATTCCTTCAATCCATCGGATTCTCTCTTCTTCCTTAGTGAGATCAACACCAATTCTGGTTCCCCAAAACCTTACATACCCGGCAGCCCTTTCAAACTGACCCTTTTCCAGCAAGGATAAAAATCTTTGGGATTTTATTCTTCCATCAATAGTAGCAAAACCAATCCCATCACCCTCTATTGTGCAATAGGACAAAATAAGTAAGGGCACCATTATAGCGATTAAAACCATTATAGTTATAAAGGATATAATAATTTTCTTAAAAGGCCTTTTAGCCTTTAAATTTTCCTTGATAATACTTTCATTTACTTTGAGTTCACCTTTTTGAGCGGCATGTTTTTCACTGCAAACCTCACACTCCGCTAAATGTTCTTCCACCAAAGCTCTGCTTTCCTTACTGCAAAAATCATCAATATATAGCGGAAGCAAATCCTGAATTATAGTACAATTCATTTTCACTATAGCCCCTCCCTCTCCAAGTATAACGATTTAATCTTCTCTTTTGCCCTATAATATGTAACACGAGCCCAAGTCTCACTTTTGCCGAATATTTCACTTATCTGCTGATAGGATAACTCCCCAAACACCCGCAAACTAAAAACTTCTTTGTATGGCTCATCAATGGAGTGAAGAATTTTATGAAGGGAAATACTATTTTGAGATACTATAAGCCCTTCTTCGATGTCTGTATCTGAGGCCATGGATTCATCGAGCACATGTTTATAACCCGATTTCTCCTTTTTGCTATAACTATAATATAAGTTTTTAGCTATCTGACATAGCCATACTGAAATTTTACATTTACCCCGAAAACTGTTAATGCTACCCAGAGCTCTGAAGAAGGTTTCTTGAGTCAGTTCTTCTGCTATCTTCTCGTCCCTCGTTATGGGGCTGTTGCACTAAGAAATTAGTGTAGCAGCCCTTTTTACTTGCAAAAAACAATTGCCAGACTATTCAAAGTCCAGCAAAAGGTGTAAAATATTTTTATGCTAGTAAAAAATTTAACAC
>Ga0116193_1000285_pt1 | contig 50143 bp, 40 predicted proteins | sample AD_UKC115_MetaG_FD_89892 | JGI IMG/M metagenome (GOLD analysis project Ga0116193, IMG submission 89892) | Active sludge microbial communities of municipal wastewater-treating anaerobic digesters from Hong Kong - AD_UKC115_MetaG | ecosystem: Engineered > Bioreactor > Anaerobic > Digestate... | reverse complement strand
GAAGGCAGCCATATTGCATTATTTTTTGTGTCTGAAAAGTATCAACATCAGGGAATTGGCAAGAAATTATTTGAAGAAGCCACAAAAAACACATTATCGGAACATATCACTGTCAATTCATCACCTTATGCCGTGCAAATTTATCATAACCTTGGATTCACGGCCACGGATACCGAACAGATCCGAGATGGAATTCGATTTATACCAATGATGTTTACTCGACGTGTAATTCTTGATATCGGAAAAACCAACAAATGATTCTCGCACAATATTGAATTACTGTAAAGAAACTGAGAATTGGCGGTATAAATTCGATGAACTGTATGACTAGAATTGTCCAGGGTTCAGTATAAGTTGAATAATAATTCTACAGATTGAGACATTTTTCAATGAAAGCAGGTGAAATATTGGCTTTTATCGATTTATCCGACTCTGCTGGAACAAGAAAAATCATGATATTTACTGAAGGAACTATTCTGAAACCGAAATCATGGTTTCTTCAGTACCACTTCCGATCTTATCTGCCCATCGGGGATGCTGTCAAAAAAATTCTGAATTGGCAGCAGCAGGGGATGGATATTGTTTATTGCACGTCACGCAGAGGTCAACAAGCACGAGTGATTGCAGATCTGCTTTTTAAATACAGATTCCCTGGTTCAAGGCTTTATTTTCGGGAACACACACAAAAGTATCATCATCTGGTCGAAAATATTCATCCGGAAATTTTAATTGAAGATGATTGTAAGAGTATTGGCGGTAATTGGCAGATGTGCATCACCCATGTCGATCCACTCCTTAAAAAAGAAATCCATTCGATTGTTGTTGAGGAATTCAAAGGTATTGATCAATTACCTGCTTCTGTGGAAGAACTTGCAGCGTTTTAATAAGTAAAATCCTTTTTCTCACAACAATAAAATTCACAGTTTCTGACTGAAATACAGAGCAGTCTGCATCAGCGATTCGAAATATGAGAAGGATTCATTTTTGTTGTGATGTTGTTGCGCGAAGCGCAAAAAAATTATGTGATGAATGATTCTTATAGCGATCTGTCATTCCGAGGAGGGCGTTAGCATGACGTGGCTATCTATTCCCACTTTTGACAGGAGATTGCTTCGCCCCTCGAGGTTGTAACACTGGCAGGTTTCATCCATTCCATTTGACTTGTTATCAAATAATTTCATATCGATCATCATTCATTAAGGTAAAAGTCTTTAAACATTTTTAATTGTTTTTGTTTGTTTCTCCTAATTCTCATATTTAGAATTGCTAAGAAATGAAAAATCCTGTTGACATTCCTTAGGAAAAGACATAAAATATAAACATATGAATAATTGTTCATATGTTCAAATATTAATGAGGTGATTGAATGGTTCCAAAAATTCAACCGGTTGAAAGATGTGATTGTGAAGTCATCCACGAGGATACGGTGAAACGTGTACAGGAAAAAATGCCTCTTGAGGAGAATCTTTATGATCTTGCAGAATTATTTAAAGTTTTTGGCGACACCACGCGAATTAAAATTTTATGGGCACTGGATGAAGCAGAGATGTGTGTATGTGATATTGCAGTGCTATTGAAAATGACTCAATCCGCGATTTCTCACCAATTAAGATTGCTGAAGCAGGCTGACCTGGTGAAAAGCCGCCGGGAAGGAAAGATTGTTTATTACTCTCTGGAAGATGAGCATGTGAGACAGATTTTCGATCAGGGTTTGATTCATATTTCAGAAGAAAAGGAGTAAAAAACACGATGGTCCGCAAACAAGTAATTTTAGAAAATTTGAACTGTGCAAATTGTGCTTCGAAAATTGAAGATGAGGTCAATCAGATTGATGGGCTAAACGCGTCGATGAATTTTATCAGTAAAATTTTAACGCTTGAAGCTGAACCCGAATATGATTTTTCAAATGCAATGAATCAAGTTCAAACTATTGCTCGCAAACATGAACCGGATGTAGTCGTTGCAGAAAAACTGGATCCCTCATCGGCTTGGGAGAACGCAACCAACACGGGTAGTTTCCCTTATGAAAATACTATGTTACTTGGTGAACATCGTGACGATACCACTATTCCAGAGATTCGCAGCGGATCTGATCCTTTCGAAACAACGCATGCCGTTAATCAGGACGCCGGAAAAGCTGCAGCTAACACGAAAAAGAAAATAGGTGAAATTCTTTTTGAAAATACACTCAGAAAACAGATCATCAAACTGATCATTGGAAGCGTTTTGTTCGCAGCAGGTATGATCCTTCAACTGGGGGATTGGCAGGAATTGGTTCTGTTTCTGATCAGTTATCTGATTGCAGGCGGAACAGTCATCCTGAAAGCAATCAAGGGCATTCTTCGGGGACAGGCTTTCAATGAGAATTTTTTGATGAGTGTAGCGACAATTGGCGCGTTTTTGATCGGTGAATATCCTGAAGGCGTAGCCGTGATGCTGTTTTATCTGATCGGAGAAATATTCGAGAACCAGGCAATCGGTCAATCCCGAAAATCAATCAGTTCTCTGATGGATATTCGTCCGGATTATGCCAATCGATTAACCGGTGAAGAAATTCGACGATTATCACCAGAAGAAATTAAGATTGGCGATGTGATTCTGGTGAATCCAGGAGAGCGAATACCGCTCGACGGTAAGGTCATCAGCGGGATTTCTCAGGTGGATACAGCTGCATTAACCGGAGAATCAATTCCTCGAGAATTAAAACCCGGAAGCGAGGCTTTCAGCGGCTTTGTAAATAAAAACGGCGTGTTGACGATCGAAGTAACGAAAACCTTCGGTGAATCGACCGTCTCAAAAATCTTGGATTTAGTGCAAAATGCAGGCAGCCGAAAAGCGCCGACAGAACAATTCATTACGAAATTTGCCAATTATTACACACCGGCTGTCGTATATAGCGCATTCGCATTAGCAATCATTCCTCCTTTACTGATTTCTGGAGCTTCTTTTGCAGATTGGATTTATCGGGCTTTGGTTTTTTTGGTCATTTCTTGTCCGTGTGCCTTTGTAATTTCCATCCCGTTAGGCTTTTTCGGCGGCATAGGCGGAGCATCCAAAAGAGGCATTCTTGTCAAAGGCGGCAATTTCCTGGAAGCGCTCAATCATGTAGAAACGGTTATATTTGACAAGACAGGAACCTTAACCAAAGGCGTTTTTGAGGTTGTCCGTGTCAATCCGCAGCCAGGTTTTTCAACGGATGATTTGATTACCTATGCCGCTTATGCCGAAAGTCATTCCAGCCATCCTATCGCTTTATCCATTCTGAAGGCATATCAGAAAGGGGTTGATTTCAGGAAAATTCAATCTTATGAAGAAATTGCCGGACATGGGTTGAAGGTTATTGCTTTTGGAAAACAAATCCTTGCTGGAAATGATAAATTTCTAATGGAAGAAGGTATTCCTTTTCAGACCCAGGAAACTTCTGGCACAGCCGTTCATATCGCGATTGATCGGCAGTATGCAGGAAATCTGATCATTTCCGACAAGGTCAAAGAGGACGCAGCTGCAGCTATCAAAGATTTGAAAGCGCTTGGTGTTCGAAAAACCGTCCTGTTGACTGGTGATAAGAAATCCATGGCCGAAAAAATTGGCGCCAAATTGGGCCTGGATGCAGTTTTTTCAGAATTACTGCCGGCAGAAAAGGTGGAAAAGCTGGAAATGCTGGATGCTGAAAAGACCAGAAAGGGCAAGATTGTTTTCGTGGGTGATGGTATTAACGATGCTCCGGTATTAGCCCGAGCGGATATTGGAATGGCGATGGGCGGGTTGGGGTCCGATGCAGCTATTGAAGCCGCTGATATCGTTCTGATGACCGATGAACCCTCGAAAATTGTGACGGCTATAAAAATTGCTAAAAAAACAAGAAAGATCGTTGTTCAAAATTTAGTATTTGCCTTTTGCGTGAAAATCATTTTCCTGGGGCTTGGTGCATTTGGCGCAGCGACTATGTGGGAGGCTGTTTTTGGCGATACGGGTGTTGCGGTAATTGCGATTCTCAATTCGATGCGAATGATGAACACAAAGCGATTGTAAGCAAAACAGCGATTGGATATTTGCGGAAATACTTATTGTTGTGTTGTTTTTGCGCTTTGCACTGAGAATTTATATAGTACATAATATATGGATTGATCTGTCATTGTGAAGAGGGCGTTAGTCCGACGAAGCATTCTTTTTCTGCATGATTGAGGATTTTTGACTCATGTGGCAGGAGATTGCTTCGCCACTATATGGTACTAACAATGACAGGTTTTATCATTAATTAAGGTAAAAGTATTCAAAATTATTCGATAATTTTCACTCGCTTCTCCAAATTACCATATTTCGAATTACTGAAAAAAAGGTATAAAAATAAAGTAAAATTGAATTGAATACTACATTTGTATCCAAATAGCTACACAATCAGTTCATTTACGATTCATATTCTCTCAATTGATTCGAGGTTTTTCAGATTTCGAAGGGCAGGTGAAGATATATCACTTTGAAACCTGGAAACTTCTTCAAAAGACATTATTCAGGGTTAGGTTGTTTTTATGTTCTATGTAAAAACGACAAAACTACGATTCACTTTTTCTGTATTTTGATTTACTGTAAAGCAATTCAGCCATTTTCAAAGTATTCATCAATAAAAGATTTTCAAACCAGACAGAAGATTCTGCAAAGAACGAGACAGGCTATGCTGAAAAAAAGCCAAATCGAAGAAGCTATTCAAAACAATGAGAATCGACCGATACCGAACGGGTGGATCAACAAGAATGAATCCGCGGTAAAAATTTTATTTACTCTGATCGTCATACTTTTGTGCAGTTTCTATCTGCTTTTCGAATGGAATCGATACCAGAAAATTGTCTCAACGGAAGCTATCATTTTGGCAGAGTCTGTTGAATCCTTATTAGATCCAGTACATATTACTGCTTTGTCCGGAAAAAAACAGGATTTGGAATATTCCGAATATAACAAACTAAAAACCAACCTGAAGGACCTGGTGGCGATTGCCAATCCGATTCGTTTTGTTTATCTGATGGAGGAACGCGAAGGAAATCTGATTATTCTGATTGATTCCGAATCTCCTGATTCCCCAAATTATTCTCCACCTGGACAGGTTTTCGAAGAAGCCACTGAAATTGATTTCAAACCATTCCGCACCGGCAAAACTGTCTTAACGAAACCGACAACCGATCGTTGGGGAAACTGGATCAGCGCATTAGTCCCGATCAAGGATCCTCAAAACCAAAATGTTATTGCAGTTCTGGGCATTGATTATTCAGCTTCTGACTGGTATGCGAAAATCAGGAAGTACATGATCCCTGATTTTGTGGTCGTTGTCTGTATTTTGATCCTTTCTTTTGCACTGCTACACGTATGGAAACAGCGTAGACAGCTGAAAACGCTCAGCAAAAAACTGGCTTATGATGAAGCCATATTTCATAGCATTTTCGATCAGGCTCCGATTGGAATCGCAATCCTTTCGGTTAAGAGTCATGCAATACAAACCGAATTCGGCGATATAAATATCAATCCGATATATGAAAAAATACTGGGACGTACCAGTTTGGAATTGCAGTCTCTTTCATGGCCGGAAATAACTTATCCGGATGATCTGCAAACCGATATGGAAAAATTTGACCGTTTTAAAAAGGGAGAAATCGACAGTTATTCCATGGAGAAGCGTTTCATTCGGGGCGATGGATCCATCGTGTGGGTTAATATGACGATTTCACCCTTTCTGGGGCTGCATACCAGGGATGCGATGCATTTTTGTTTGATTGAGGATATTTCCATTCGAAAGCAAATTGAGACAGAGCTGCGTGAAAATGAGCGGAGTAAAACAATATTGCTTTCTCATCTTCCTGGAATGGCATACCGATGCCGATTCGATCATGAATGGACGATGTTGTTTGTTTCTGCCGGATGCCTGAAATTGACCGGTTATCAACCGACGAGCCTTATAAACAATCAGGACATCTCTTTTTATGAACTCATCGTTCCCGAGTATCGTGAATTATTAAGGATCGAAACAGAACGCGTTTTAGCTCAGAAATCGTCCTTCAAATTTGAATATGAAATCATGACAGCTAGCGGAGAAAGAAAATGGGTTATTGAATTGGGAGAGGGTATTTATTCTCAATCTGGAGATGTAGAAGCGTTGGAAGGAATCATCATTGATATTTCCGATCGTAAACAATTGGAACAAACACTACTGTATCGTAATGAGCATGATCGGTGGACTGGTTTATATAATCGGAATAAATTAGAAAACAAATTGATCAATGATTTTCACGAAGCAAAGGTTGGAAATAGCGCTTTAATCGGAATTTGTCTGTCAGATATTGAATTAATTACGGCAATTTATGGTTTTCATTACACGCAGAACCTGATTAAAAAAATTGCTATAACACTAAGCCGTTTTTGCAGCGATACTTGTTCTTTATATAACACGTTTTGGGACCGTTTCACCTATTATCTGGAAGATTGTCAAGATACTGATGCCCTGAATGTCTTTTGTAAGAAAATTTCCACAGAGTTGGAATCTTTGTTGAAACCCGAAAGAATCAGAGGCGGGATTGGAATTCTCGTAATAGATCAAGATGAAAAAAAAGACCCGGATTTGCTCTTGAAAAAACTCTTGATTGCTTCAGAAACAGCAAGGGACAAGGAGAAGAAAAATTTCAGTGTCCGTTTTTATGATGAGAATATTGAAAAGAATATCCTTCGAAAAGAAGATATCAAACGGGAGCTTGACCTGCTCTCGGGCGACAAACAGGATGACTCCCTGTTTCTGCAATTTCAGCCGATTCTTAACCTTTATGATAATCGGATCGGTGGATTCGAGGCTTTATCAAGGATAAAAAGCAAAAAATTGGGATTGATTTCTCCTATGGAATTTGTCCCGATTGCCGAGGAGACAAAATTTATTATTCCGATTGGCTGGAAGATTTTCCGCCAATCTTTCCAATTCCTCAATCAACTGATTGAAGCAGGATTTTCTGATATCGTTGTCAGTGTCAACGTCTCTGTGATCCAGCTACTGAGCGACAATTTTGTCGTTGACCTTCTGAAAATTATGCAGGAAATGGGAATCAATCCGAAGAACACTGGAATTGAAATAACTGAATCGGTTTTTGCCTCTGACTACACTGAAATAAATCAAATTTTTCAGATATTGCGTGACATTGGCATTCATATAGCGATTGATGATTTTGGAACCGGTTATTCTTCCTTTGCACGAGAATTGGAATTATTTGTTAATTGTCTGAAAATTGACAAGTTTTTTATCGATAAACTGCTGAAAGTTAACCCTGATCAGACGGTAATCTGTGACATTATTTCCATGGCGCACAAAATGGGGCATTGCACGATTGCCGAAGGGGTAGAGGATGAGAGACAACTTCAGGTTTTAAAAAATTCCGGCTGCGATCGTGTTCAGGGTTATTTGATAGCCAAACCGCTTTATCCGAAAGATGCGCTGGATTTCATCCGGAATTATGCAGCAAACGGCATCATGGATGAAAAACCGACTTCGGAGATAACATTACGAACTATGGATTGACGTTTCGAACAAGAAGAAAATCATGGTTATAGCGAGCAAAGCTTCTAAATTAGCAAAGGATTTATTGTAAAGATGGCGTTTTTGCACGAAGCGCAAAACCACATTACCATCCAAAATCCTCGATTTTTGGATAAAAGACAACGAAAACTTCGAATTGCTTGAATACAGACGTTATAAGAATGTGAATTTGTAAAAAAAAGGAATTTTCATGCAAAACAAAACGAGCCATCTTTCAATAACGAACGATATCAGATCGATCAATATCAAACGTATATTTTATCTGACATTGATTTCTATACTCTATAATCTCATTCATATCATAATATTTTATACGAATTTGTCGAAAGATAATCCCACCGAAATGAAGTGGCGTCTTGGTATTATTTTCTGTCATGCATCACTGGCTGTACTGATGAGTATTTTTGGCGTATGTGCATACATAGTCAGCAAAAAAGCTCTTGTTGCAACACCGATGCATTTAATGATTTATGCTGCTTTAATTACAGTATTTGTTTTTGGAGTATTGATAACAGCGATTGATCAATTGGTTACAGCCAGCATCACTCCGTTTTTGGTCGCATGTACAATTGTCAGCGTCGTGTTCTTAATCAGACCAGTCAATGCTTTTCTTTTTTATCTGTTCTCTTATGCAGGTTTTTTCTTTGCACTCAGTACTTATCAAAAAAATCCGTCGATTCTGTTGTCTAACCGTGTCAATGGCATGACAGCAGTTGGAATTGGTCTCTTTGTCTCGATTATGATGTGGAAAATGACCACTTCAAATCTGATTCAAAAACAGTTAATTGCGGAACAGCAGGAAGAGCTGATGAAAAAAAATGGGGAACTTGAGCGTCTGGCATTTTTCGATCAATTGACAGGTGTATATAACCGCCGGAAATATGAAGAATTGCTGAAGAATGAAATTTCAAGAATCAGCCGTTACCATCAACCAGCCAGCATCGTATTGATTGACATAGACAATTTTAAACGAATCAATGATCATTATGGGCATCCGGTCGGTGATCGCGTATTGCAGGAATTTGCCGGATTACTTAAGAAAAACATCCGGGATACGGACTCAATTTCCCGCTGGGGCGGCGAAGAATTTCTGATTCTGCTGCCAAATACTGCTTTGGAAGAAGCAAAAAAAACTGCTGAGAAATTACGGCAGATTGTGGAAAATTATGAGCAGTTAAACCAGGATTCAGAAATCCATCTGACTGCCAGCTTCGGAGTCGCTTCCTTGCCAGCAGATCGACAGAATGCGCTGGAAATCGCTTATAAAAACGCGGATGATGCGATGTATCTGGCAAAAGAAAACGGTCGTAACCGTGTTGAAGCGAAATAGATACGTCTGCTGGTTCCGGTTAGGAAGAAGAATTTTTTGCTATTAATGTTAATGCTTTTTGAGCCGCATCGCCTGCTAATTTCCCGGTTAAAATCGATATTGGCAGACCGGAAGGACTGAATGTCCATTGTCCGCATTGAAATATGTCGGACATCGGAGTGTAAACGGATTCGTTAATTCTTTTAGTCTGTGAAACGGCAGGGATCGGTTGGTTTGTGAACGACCAGCCTGTTATGGCGCCTTGTGTATTTCCTGTTTCCCGTTCTATCGTGACGGGTGTCGAACATAACGAAAAAAGTATTTTTTCACGAAAGTCAGGGAAAATGGAAGTATTCAATACCTGAATGATGGTATCGATACAAAACTGTTTGAATGTATCATAGCGATCCTCTTCCAGCATTTGACGCACCAGCGCATAATCCATCAGTGTGCTGACGATCAATCCAGTTTTCCCTTCCGGTGCGAGAGTTGGATCTCTTAATGCCGGACAGGAAATTTCATAGGTCGTGCATTCAAGATATGTTTGTATCCATCGGTTTATCGAAAATTGATCCTGATGAATTACATCTTGCCAGGCGGGAAGCGATGAGAGTCCAATTTTCGAAGGAGTATAGAACGCATGAGCGCCGCAGCGACTTCTGAAATAATCCCTGTCGATATCAGTACCCAAAAATAGTGTCAGAATGGAATCGTTGCCTTTACTGCGATTTACCAGCGTACGCTGTTTTTCAATAACCGAAGATTGCTGTCCTTGGATTGCATTATACAGAGATTGCTGATTGGCTGCCCAAATCAGCTTTTTATAACGAAAGCTTTCTCCCTTGGTTGTTTTAATTTCTCTATTTGTCAGATCGATTTGATCGACAATCGTTTTCGTCTTTATCTCCCCGCCGGCGGCAAGGATCTTTTCCGTCATTTTCTCAGACAGGGTTCCGGTTCCTCCAATGGGGTATTGATAATCGAGATACAGGCTGAAATAGCTCAGGGCAAAAAAGGACGGTGTGTCCTGAAAAAAGTGCTGCGCAATCATATCCCTTAATGCAGGATTCTGCGTAAAACGCTGCAAACAGGTTTGTATTGGTTCATTCATACGGGCAGCTTTTCCGATGTTGATCTGATATTTCACAATCCACGGCAGTAATGTCCTGAAGAGATATTTTAAATCTCGAAATTGCCCGATAAACAGGGGATTGTCAATGCCATAAATGACATCCATATACCCCATCACTTTTTTAATTTCATTTCGGATTTTCTCAATAGCAGGAGCATCATCCGGGAATATTTTTGTCAGCATTGCAGCATAATTTCGGAGGCTTTCACACGAGTTAATTACTACCCATTCTTTTTCTATTCCGATCGATACCGGATTTTGAACAAATTCCAGATCGATTTGAAAATTTTTCAACATAGGGAAAATGATACCTGAATTCTCAAAAGCTCGAATCCCTGCGTCAAAAGCAAAACCATGATGCCAGAAAGTCTGAACCAGGCCGCCGGTCTTCTCCCTTTTTTCACATAATAGCGTGCGGAATCCATTACGGCATAAACATGCGGCGCTTGTCAATCCTGCCATTCCCCCGCCAGCAATAATCACATCATACTCTTGATTCATGTTGTTCCTCCGATCTGATAGTCAATAATTCCTATGAAAATAGAATTCAATTTTCATTATCGGATGTGTACTTTCTTTCATCTGCTGTTCGAAATATTGGTTGATCTGTCATTGCGAGGAGGGCATCAGCCCGACGAAGCAATCTATTTCCGGATGGCGCTCTGCCCTACACGTAGCGGAGAGATTGCCACGCAATGACAGGTTCCTAATAGCAATTCCTATGAATATAGAATTCAATTTTCATTATCGGATGTGTAATTTCTTTCATCTGCAGTTCGAAATATGGATTGGCTTTTCGAATAAAAAAAAAGAGAATTTGTAGTTCTAATGGTTTTACGTTTCGCGTAAAACCATTAGAACTACATAGAATTATTTTCATCATTCGAATTACTGATCAGAAAGTGGATCACTTCTCTGATTTGAACGGGTTTGCCTTCTTCTTCCAGACAACGACATTCGCTTTCGAATTCAGTCAGTCTGACGTCATCCACTGGGGCTTTATTCCAACATTTTTGGGCGCCTGTGAAATTACCTGCTGAAACACGGCGCATAATTCCTCGGATATCCACAGCTTCTTCCTTTGTGCAGGATGGGAACTCACAAAATCGACAGCGCATCGCCGCTTGCATCACGGAACGGGACAGTTCATCATACGATTCGAAAAGACGATCAGTGATAAACGGTTTTTCTACGATCCTGACGTAATTTTTCATTGTTTCCTGATAGATATATGGTTCTTTTCCAAGCTTCTTTAGTAATGCATTGGCTGCAGCCAGTCCGGAAACCGTAACGGTGGGAGTGCCGGTTCCCATGACGGTTGATTCTCCGCAACAGAACAGGTTGTCCCATTCGGATCTGGTGTGCAGCCGATGGAACATATGCTGACCGATCATTTGTTTGGGTCCGGCAACGGCTCCGCCATTTTTTAACGTATAGCGTTCGATGGTGCGGGGTGTAGCCAGTTCCACATAGCGAATGGCTTTCGAAAAACCTGGAAAACGCTTTTCCAACACTCCAACCAACCTTATAATCTCTTTCTCTTTCTTTTTTTGATATTCCTGAGCGTCATCCGTAAGCCATTTTTCAAAAGTTGGGCCGATGGCTGCAATGGTATGTTCATCTTCCTTGCAGAGGGTTTTGTCATCGATGCTCATGATATAAACGGTTACTTCACTCTCGTCCAGTTTATCCGGATTGCCGATCAACATCTCGATCGGTGCAGTGTCCTTTGGTATTACATTGCTGCTGACAACCGCATAGAGCACAACACTTGGATAGGTTGGTATTTGTTTCTGAGCCCATTCCCTTCGCTCCTGTGTCGAAAAGGCAGGATCAATCAATTTTTCATAAAGATTCCACACAGTCCCTGAATAAACAATATTTGGAGCGAAAATGGATGTGCCATCATTCAATTGAACCCCTGCAGGTTTTCCGTCTCTAAAAATTAACGAGACAACTTCATGCTCGAGCAGCATATCCCCGCCATTTTCTTCGATGACTTTTTCCAGTTTTCCGGGCAAATAAAGCGTGGAACCTGCCGGATAATAGCTGCCTCCGATATGATTATCGACAAACATAACCGCTGCAAGAACCGCAGGTGCTTCTTCAACTGTGGCATAACAATATGTCGAAGTCAGTTTGTCGAAAAACTTAAAAATTTCCGGATCTGTAAAGTATTTTTGCAGCAAATCCTTTGCACTTTTATTGAGGTAACCAAGAAAGCGGGCATAAGAAATCGGATGTTTGAGCATGTTTTTCAATGCGGATTTTCGATCTGTCTCATCGGCAGTTGTGTAACTGGGATTTTCAACGAGGACATGCTGGTACATCTTCAGCATGTCGCGATAGAAACGATGGATATTTTCTTTTTCAGCGGGGAAAACTTCTGAAAGTTCGTCTGCGAATTGGCTGACATCAGCCCAAAAGCGAATTCTTTTCTCTTTAAAATTGACGCAATACAAAAGATCGTGGCGGATGATATCGATCGGTTCCTCAAGCGCATTAAAGACAAAACGATGTGCATTGAAGCCATGTTCGCCAAAGCCGTATAACATGGCTGCACCTGGATCAAATGTGACATGTCCGCGTTTGAATATACCACAAGAACCGCCCGGATTATAGCTCTTTTCGATAACGGCTACGGAGAGATTTCGTTTTGCCAGTAAACTGGCAGCTGTTAATCCGGAGAGACCACCACCGATGATGATAACGTCATATTTCATAGAAAGCCCCCTTTTTTTAGATTTTCTCCTCAGAAAGCTATTTCCGAGGACGATTTTTTTTGTTTATCTATCGTTTCATTTCCTGCGAGCCAATTTGATGCTCAGGAATCTTAGCAATGTTCTGGTGGTCAATCGAAATTTTGAATCATCTTGTAGAAAAAGAGAGAAAAGTTGATGCAGTGTTGTTTTTCATATACTGACCTTGTTTTTATGGCCGTTTTTAGGCTTTACACAAAAACAACTCAACAATACAAAACAAGTTTTCTCGATTGATTCAAAAGGTTGATTCTTAATTCACTTTATTGATGAGGAAATTCAAATTCAATATCAGAAGATTATAATAGGAACTATGCCTCACAGCAATTCAAAATATGAAAATCAGGCGAAATGAATGTAAATTGTCTAAGAATATTTAAGACTTTTATCTTTATAAATGATGATCTATATGAAATGATTGGATACCAAGTCAAATGGAATAGATGAAAACTGTCTTATGGGCGAAGCAATCTCCTGTCACAAGTGGGAATAGATTGCCACGTCGGGCTGACGCCCTCCTCGCAATGACAGGTTGTCACGCGAGCCCCGTAGGAACGAATCCTGTCATTACGAGCCCTGTAAGGGCGAAGCAATCTTCTGTCATAAGTGGGAATAGATTGCCATGTCGGGCTGACGCCCTCCTCGCTATGACAGGTTGTCACGCGAGCCCCGTAGGAGCGAATCCTGTCATTGCGAGCTCTGTAAGGGCGAAACAATCTCCTGTCACAAGTGGGAATAGATTGCTTCACCCCTGCGGGACTTGCAATGACAGATCCATCTATGAATCATTGATTATAAAAATCTATGGCACGAAGTATAAAACCATAGGAATAATAATGAATTATTTGATTTGATAAATTAATTGGAAGGCCAAATCTAATGAAAGTAAGATTAAAATTGCGTTTTTCACCGGCCGTGACAGTGATTATTCTATTCGGTTTTATTAGCATGTTCGGCGATATCATCTATGAATCAGCAAGAGGTGCGAATGGTCAATATTTCAATCTGTTGCATATTAATGCTGCGCAAATTGGGCTTGTTTTTGGGATAGGTGAATTTCTCGGATATTTCTTACGCCTTGTTTCCGGTGTTTTTTCCGATCGGCGCGGCAATCAATGGCAGCTGATATTTCTGGGATACGGTATGCTGGCAGTCGTGCCGCTCATTGGATTCACGATGAAATGGAATTTGTTGATTGTGCTGATCTTAATGGAACGGATCGGAAAAGCGCTTCGCAGTCCGGCAAAGGATACAATTCTGTCTGCAGTTGCAGAAAAGCAGGTCGGAATCGGAATGGCATTCGGATTGCAGGAAGCTTTGGATCAAATTGGCGCTTTCATCGGACCGATGATTTTTTCAACAGTCTTTTTCTTATCAGGAGAAAATAATATCACACAATACCAGACGGGTTATCGTTTGCTGATCATCCCGTATGTGATACTGATGCTTTTTTTAGTCTTTGCTTATACAAAAATTAAAAAGAATCAACTTATAACAGGAGATGGAAAAAGGGAAAAACATACAGAACAGCTCCAACCAATTTTTTGGGTTTATACAGCCTTTACCTTTTTTTGTACACTGGGATTTGTGAATTTCAGTATGGCCGGGTATCATCTGAAAGCCAACCATCTTCTACCGGATGGCACTATTACAATGTTGTACTCGGTTGCAATGATTGTAGATGCTTTAACAGCGCTGGTAATCGGAAAAATTTATGATCGAATAAAAATACGAACAGAAAAACAAACGGGTGGCATACTGGTTCTGGTGGCAATTCCACTTCTGACCATGTTGCTGCCAATTTTTGTATTAAGCGCTTCACGAATCTGGATTGTCATTGGTTTGATAGTTTTTGGCATAATCATGGGCACGCATGAAACGGTAATGCGCTCCGCAATTGCAGATATTACGCCATTTCACAAGAGAGGTACCGGTTATGGTGTTTTTAATACAAGTTATGGATTGGCTTTGTTGATCGGAGCTGCAATCATGGGATGGCTTTATGATCAGAATCAAAAAGACCTCATTATTGCTCTAAGCTGTATTTCGGAATTAATCGCCTTCTTTCTATATGCCATGATGAACCGAATGGTGAACAGCAATTCGAAATCTGGAAAAGCCTTTTGAAAAAAAGGGAGATCTTGATGTTGTGTTGGTTTTACGCTTCGCGCAAAACCAACACAACATCAATTATTCCTTTCGATAATTCGAATTACTGGATAGTGAAGAGAATTCATCCGGGGAAATAACAGAAGGATAATTCTTAAAATTATGAATCTTAAGGAGAAGGCAAAAACTTTAAAATTGGATATTCCTGCTCTTTGTATTGCCATAAAACGATCTGATACACCGATTACTGCCAAAATTCTTGCCGGAATGACAGTCGGTTATGCATTATCTCCGATCGATCTGATCCCGGATTTTATACCCGTTTTGGGCTTACTGGATGATTTAATTATCCTTCCTTTGCTGATTATGCTGACTGAAAAAATGATTCCTCAAGTAATCCTGGACGAATGCAGAATCGGCGCAATGGATTTGTGGACGAATGGAAGACCAAAAAAATGGCGCTATGCATTTCCGGTTGTTATTTTCTGGTTTTTACTCATCGGGTGGATCGTTTCCCGTTTTCTGTGTTGATTCTTTCTTGATGAATCAATTATGGAAAACCGATTGACATTTGGAGCAGGTTATTTATTTTTAGTTGACCAATTCGAAATATAAACCAACATTTCGAATCATCCGTGAAAACTTGTTGTCGTGATGTCTTTACGCATCTCGCAAAAACATCACGACAACAAATTTTTTTCTGAATTCCGAATTCTGGCAAAGTATGCACAATCAGGTTGGAAGGATGAAGTAAGATGAAAAATTTTTCCAGAACGAACTTAATTTTTTCACTCTGCGGTCTGAATTGCGGATTGTGTCCTATGAAACTGGGCGGATATTGTCCAGGATGCGGCGGTGGTGCAGGCAATCAAACCTGTGTCATAGCTCGCTGCAGCTTTCAGCATGATCATGTAGAATATTGCTTTCTTTGTCCAGAATATCCCTGCAGCCGTTATTCGAACATCGATCCATATGATTCCTTTCTTACACATCAAGGACAATTGCGCGATATCGAAAGAGCCCGGGAAATCGGAATCGAAGCATATAACAACCAATTATCAAAAAGGATTCAAATTCTTGAACAACTCTTAAGCGATTATGATGATGGTCGGAGTAAGACGTTTTATTGCCTGGCAATGAACCTTCTGCCTTTACCGGAAATTGAAATTTTGTTGGAAAGAACTATCAATGAGAATGCTTTTATTGACCTGCCAGTCAAAGAGAAATGCCGGCAAATTACAGGTCAATTTAAGGAACTTGCTCAACAACAGGGCATACTGCTAAAACTGCGTAAAAAAGGCAGTTGAAAAAAGACTTCTTTTCTCATAAACTCAAAGAAAGATCGTATTTATCAGTTATTCATAATCTGGAACAACCATTTTCGAAAAGAAAGCATTACTCGTCGTTTGTTCAAAATACTTCAAATTACTCTGAAGGTGGATTGGTGGGAGACGAAAATGAATTCATTTTTTTCTAAATTCGAAAAGTTAGTCCCTTGTCCATATTTTGAATCAATGTCATTTTTGGCAGATCATTGTCTCCACACGAATTTCTATTCTAAATTTATGACAGAGGTTATGAATTGCCATATATATAACCATTATAAATTTGAAAAAATTCTGCTTACCGTTCTTAATATTTGCGCTCTGCGTAAAATCAACACCATAGCAAATAATCCTTTTCAAATTTCGAATTGTTTTTACGATATCAGCATATTTTATAATAGTTGTATATAATAAAATATCCTGAATAAATGTTTTTCTTAATAACAACACGAATTGCCTGCTGTTTGTTTTCAAGAAAGTAAAATAACTATGACCATTAAGATATTAATTGTGGATGATTCAGCGGCTGATCGTCTTTTAATTCAACAGATGTTGGGCGAATATCAGGTTGTAACTGCTAATGACGGTCTGGAAGCAATTCAAAAAATTGAAGCAGACCCTGCGATTAGTCTGGTGCTGCTGGATATTAATATGCCAAATATGGACGGATTTCAGTTTCTGACCCTGTTGAAATCTGATGAGCGTTATCGAAAAATCCGCACCGTCATCTTGACAAACTACCAGGACCTGGACAATGAAATTAAAAGTTTGAAATTAGGCGCTGTTGATTATATTCGGAAACCGGTTCAAATGGATTTATTGCGAACCAGGGTTGCGATTTATATCGAATTACTTCGCATTCAAAATGCATATGAACAAAAATTGCAGGAACAAGGACTGACGTATGATGTTATTTTTCATCAGGCGCCGATTGGAATTGCAATTTCTCAACGGTCAGGTATTTCTGACAATGAAGATGACATTCTGATTGATGTAAATCCGATGTATGAGAGAATTACCGGCAGAACGAAAGAAGAACAAGCAAGAGTTGGCTGGAGAAATTTTACTCATCCGGATGACCTGGAGCGAGATCGTGAGAACCTTAAAAAACTTCGCGAAGGGGAAATTCAAAGTTATGCCATGGATAAGCGTTATATCAAACCGGATGAGTCGATTGTCTGGGTGCATATGGTTGTGGCGCCATTAACCTTATCAACAAGTAATTTGTTTACTCATATCTGTCTGGTTCAGGACATAACCTGGCGAAAAGAAATCGAAGCAAAATTACTGGAGAGTGAGCGCAGCAAATCTGTGCTTCTCTCCCATCTACCGGGACTGGCTTATCGCTGCAATTATGATCCTGATTGGACTATGCAGTATGTATCTTCTGGCTGCTATTCACTGACGGGTTATCAACCGGAAAGCCTGATCAATAATCGAGATATTTCGTATAACGAGATAATTTCACCGGAGTATCGCAATTTATTATGGAATCAATGGAAACAAATTCTTGAAGAGAAAAAACCATTCCAACAGGAATATGAGATCATTACTGCGAAGGGTGATCACAAATGGGTGCTTGAACTGGGAGAAGGAATTTATAACGAGAAGGGCGAAGTGGAAGCGCTCGAAGGAATTGTAATTGATATTTCTGATCGCAAACAAATTGAAAACACATTGCGCTACACCACTGAACATGATCCATGGACTGGTTTGTATAACCGGAATTATTTGGAAAATTTATTAGAGATGGATGCAAGAGAGCAGCAGGGAATAAAAAGGGCTGTGATCTCCATCAATCTGAGTTCGGTGCAATCCCTTTCAACTATATATGGTTTTCATTATACGCAGGAGTTTATCAGGAGTATTGTCGATGTACTTCTTCCATATTGCACAGATACGCGACAGCTTTTTAATACCTACGAAAACCGGTTTGTTTTCTATGTTAAAGACTATCAAACAAAAGCGGAATTAATCAGCTTTTGCGAAACAATTATCCATTTATTAGATCCGTTGCTGTCTGTCGAAAGAATTAATTGTGGAATTGGTGTGACTGAAATTGATTCCAGGAATCAATGGGATATAAATCAATTATTAAAAAATCTTCTAATCGCATCCGAGCGCAGCCTTGAGCTTCATGAACGGGATTTGGCGATTTGTTTCTATGATGCTGATATGGAAAAGCGTTTACTCCGTGAAGCGGAAGTGAAACATGAACTTGCAAGAACCGCTTCCGACGAAAATGATGGCGGACTGTTTTTACAGTACCAGCCGATTCTGGATCTGAAAACCAATCAAATATGCGGGTTCGAAGCATTGGCGAGGATACAAGGAGGAAAAATCGGATTGATTTCACCGTTGGAATTTATTCCAATTGCAGAAAAAACGAAACTGATCATTCCTGTCGGCAAAAAAATTATCATCCAGGCTTCCCGTTTTTATAAGAAATTAGCCGCTTTTGTAAATCGGACGCTGTATATAACGATCAACGTTTCAGTAATTCAATTGTTAAATAAAGACTTTTGCAGCATAATTCAGAGCCTGATCCATGAAATACCGATTAAGCCGGAATCTATTTGCTTGGAGATCACTGAATCCGTATTTGCGTCCAATTATGAGGAAATCAATTCCATACTCGGTCAATTGAAAGAAATTGGCTTTCACATCGCCATTGATGATTTTGGTACGGGTTATTCATCACTTTCTCGCGAACATGAATTAAATGTCGATTGTTTGAAAATTGATAAAGAATTCATCAACAATCTCATGCAGATGAATCCTGAGTTATCCTTTGTATCGGATATTATATCCATGGCGCACAAGGTCGGACATGTTGTTGTCGCAGAGGGTGTTGAGTATGAAGAACAGCTTCAATATTTGTATCGATGCGGGTGTGATATGGTTCAGGGATACCTGATCAGTCGTCCAATTAATGAAGATGCCGCATTGGAACTGGGACGTAATTCAAAGACATTGGATCAAATTTTAGAAAGGAATGGAGCAAAATAGCCTGATATTTCCAGTTCATTTTCTTAAAACGAAAGGAATTTAGAATATCGACTCGCTATTCAAACGATGAAGGAAAAAATTGTTATCGTGATGTTTTCTGCGCGAAGCGTAGCAACATATCAATAACAAAGGATTCTCCGCATTTTTCGAATTGTTGTTCCAAATGAAAGGTATTTCTATTTTTTATGGTATCGTGGTTTCAATCGAACTATGTAGGAATGAATAGACACAATGGAGGCAAGGTTTGATCGATCATAATCCATATTATGAAGCCGTTCACAAGAACTCTTGCGCTTTTGCGTATCATGAGGCTGTTTTTGATGAAAACAATCGGATGATTGATTATATATTTTTGGATGTCAATCAATCATTTGAGGAATTAACCGGTTTGAAAAAGGAAGATATTCTTAATAAACGGTATGTACAGGATGTTGCGCAGGATAAAGACCAGGCGATGAAATGGGTTCATCTTTATGAAAAAGTCGTAACAGAGCAATCGACCGTGGATTTCCAGGAATATTCGACAGAATTCAGCCGCTATTATTCAGTCATTGCATATTCATCCGAAAAGAGCCGATTTGTTACCATTTTTCAAAATAAAACGATTGAATTGAAAATGCAGGAAATTGCTCAATATTTTATCAATAATATCGGCAATCAGATCAATTATGATCAAATAACGAAATTTGCCTATGAAATTTCCGGAGCCGATTATGCTGCATTTAATTTGTTTCACGAAAACGGGCGTGATTTTTCGACCATATCACTTTGTGGCGTATCCAATCAACTGAAAAAAATATGTGAGATGCTTGATTTCCAAATCATCGGCAAGACCTGGGCTTATGATCCTGAGCGAGAAAAAAGAACAAAAGATAAAGATATTACGGTTTTTGAAACGCTGCACGATCTGACAGGAAAGGTGCTTCCGAAAAAGGTCATTATACAACTTGAAAATATATTCAAGCTTGGTATCACTGTAATTGCCAAAATCACACGAGAAGGGAAAGTACTCGGTGATTTCACACTCTTTTTTACGAAAGACCATTCATTAAAAAATCAAAACCTTCTGCTGTTGTATATTTCTCAGCTTTCCCTTTTCATGGAAAAAAACCGTCTCGATGTTGCATTGCAGACGAATCAGAAAATGTTTTATACGCTAGCTGAGTTCGCTCCGATCGGTTTTATATCCTGTGATTGCAAAGGAACGATAACCTATGCCAATAAGAAGCTGATTGAAATTATGGATTCGCCTTCATATGATGCTACAAGAAGCATTAATCTTCTTGATTTTCCTAAACTGAAAGCAGCCGGTTTTTCAGAAAAGCTGAAGGAATGTATGATAAAAGATCGGCAGATTTCGTTTGAAATGGGCTATACCAGTTTATGGGGAAAATATTGCTGGCTGCGAGTATTTTTTACTCCTATCAAGGAAAATGAGAAAATCATCGGTGCGAATATTGTTGTTGATGATATTACTGAGAAAAAGAAAACCGAGGATGAACTAAAAGAGAAAGTACAACGTGACCCGCTGACTCGGGCTTATAATCGTCATGCATTAGAGACGATCCTGCTGGAGCGTATTAACGATTCAGCAGAGAAGAAACTCATCAGCTGCCTGGTCGTTTTGGATGTGGATGATTTTAAGAATATCAATGATACCTACGGACACCTGGTTGGTGATAAGGTGTTGAAGTATTTGGCTACCCGTATCAAACAGGAACTTAGAGACGATGATTTAATCATACGTACAGGCGGAGACGAATTCCTTATCTACTATCATGATATCCAGGATGAAAAAAATGCTCCGAAATTTATCAGCCGTTTGTTTGAAAAGATCTCTGCAGAATATAAAATTGTGCAGGAAGAGGATGGCAGCCGATTTCGTATCAATGTAAGCTGCAGCCTTGGAATTAGTTTCTTCCCGAAAGATGGAACATCTCTGAATATGCTGATTTCGAAAGCAGATGAAGCTTTATACCAGGTAAAAAGGAGCGGCAAAGGAAATTATTCGTACATTTAAACGTTTTTATTTTATCTTAACGAGTTTATTCTTGAATGAACTATGGCATAACTTACTCTTTAATAGCATCGCGCCGGTTTACGGTATGTTTTATCTACGCCAAAAGGATCGTTTTTCAGGAGTACTCAAAGCGATATCTACTGAAATTGATTTGGATCCCAATAAAACAGTTGTGGATATTGGCTGCGGTCCCGGTGCTCTCACATCAGTCCTGCGAGACAAGGGTATGATGCCAACCGGAATTGACCGTGCCGCACGAATGCTTGAATCCGCACGAAGGAAGACTGAGAATCATAACATTCCATTCATCCAGGCTGATGCGTTGGATCAGCTTCCCTTTGCTGACAAAACATTTGACATATCCATTGCCGCTTATGTTGCCCATGGTATGCAGAAGGAAGATCGATCCAGATTGTATACTGAGATGAGCCGGGTGACAAAAGAAAAAGTGATTATTTACGACTATGGCCGGAACTGGGCGGCACTGACTGCCATGATAGAATGGCTTGAACAAAGTGACTATAAACGCTTTATCCACTCCGCAAGAGATGAAATGGTGGATTGCAGATCGGCGAGAGGCCGTTGTTTTTCAGCGGTTAAAATGGTAGAAATCAGCACACTGGCGGCCTGGTATATTTGTACACCTGTATAGATCAGATTGAAATATTTTCTAAAATTTTGCCATTATTTGATTATCATTGTGCAGCACAGGTTTTCACAGCTTCATCGTAGAAAATAAATTTCCTCTCATTATTCGTAACACTTGTCAATATTTCGGATCGCTGGTTTGATAAAAATTTCTGTTCTATTTCAGGTAAAATGGATTAATATACATTAGAAATAAACAATAATTAAATTATTTATAGAAAGGACATTGCTATTGAATGTAGTTTTTATTAAATTTAAACAAGTTTTTTTTTTCAGTCCTTCCAATTGTCATTCTGGTTCTTTTTCTTAATTTTACAATTTCTCCAATGGATCCAGTCTATTTACTTCGATTTCTAATTGGATCCTCATTTGTAATATTGGGATTAACACTTTTTTTGCTGGGTGTTGATATTGGAATCACACCGCTGGGTGATCTGACTGGATCCTCTTTGGCAAAGTCAAACCGGTTGTGGATTGTGTTGATTGCCGGAATAATTCTTGGTTTTTTTATTTCCATTGCTGAACCTGGTCTGATGGTATTGGCTAATCAAGTTGATCTGGTAACAACAGGACAAATTTCTCGAATCAGCATACTGGTCCTGGTTTCCATCGGTTTGGCGATCATGCTTTCTCTTGGATTTTTGAGAATTTTCTATAATATCCCTCTGTATAAAATCCTGATTGTGATTTACATTATCATTTTTGGATTGGCGATTTTCTCTTCTCGAGAAATGCTTGCGATTGCTTTTGATGCATCTGGCTCTACCAGTGGAATTCTGGCCGTACCGTTTATTTTGTCCCTTTCAGTCGGAATATCAAAACTGAAAAAAGACAGTAGAGCCTCTGAGAAAGACAGTTTTGGTTTAGTCGCGATTTCGTGTACTGGTGCGATTTTGTCGATTTTATTTTTGAATTTATTCGCTAAGACTAATGAATTTTCCGGAGTCCTTGAAATCGGATCCTCAGACGCGAATTCCATCTTCAATCCTTTTTTTGTGGTAATTCCAAAGTTTTTCCAGGAAAGTATTTTTGCAATATTACCATTGTTAATTATTCTGCTGGTATTGCAGAAAATTTCTTTCCGACTGAAGCGACGAGAACTCAGGAAACTTTTAACAGGATTTCTTTTCGCTTTTATTGGATTATTTGTGTTTCTAATGGGCGTGAATGCCGGTTTTATGGATGTGGGTATCAGTATCGGAAAAAATCTATCTTTATTGGAGAATAAAGCGTACATTATTATTGTAGCGTTTGTACTCGGATTCGTGACGATGGTTGCAGAACCGGCCGTTTCGGTATTAACCTATCAGATTGAAGAAGTAACCAGTGGCTACATCAAACGGATGGTAATACTCATCCCTCTGGCTACAGGTGTCGGATTCGCTGTTGCCCTGTCGATTGTCCGAATATTGATACCAGAAGTACAATTATGGCATTATTTGTTGCCTGGATATATCCTCTGCCTTCTATTGATGTTTTTTGTCCCCAAATTATTTGTGGGAATCGCATTTGATGCAGGCGGTGTGGCAACTGGGCCCATCACTGCAACGTTTATTTTGGCTTTCACTCAGGGCGCTGCCCATGCATATGAAAAAGCGGATCTTATGGTGGATGGTTTCGGTATGATTGCAATGGTTGCCATGTCATCCATTCTTACGCTAGAAACATTGGGATTACTATTTGCTTACAAGTCAAAAACAAAAGGAACTGAGAACAGGAATGATTAATCTTGGCAATAAACCGTCGTTTGTATTGATTTATGTGGTTGTCAATTATGGTGTAGGCAGTCGTGTATTGCAGAAGGCGAAACAATTGGGGATTTCTGGCGGAACCGTACTCCTTGGAAAAGGAACCGTTCAGAATTCCATTTCTCATTTTTTATCGTTATATGAAGTGAGAAAAGAAATTATTTTACTGGAATCTGATCAGAAGACTGCAGCGCATGTTCTGGCGGAGTTGAATAAGGAATTTAAATTTGAAAAACCGAATCATGGCATCGTATTCTGTACGCGTACCTATGATGTTTTTGGCTCCAGGTCTACTAGTTGCGAAGAAATTGGCGAGGAAAGAGGGAAGGGACAACCGATGTATCAGTTAATAATTACAATTGTCAGTAAGGGCAAGGCAGAAGATGTAATCGAGGCAGCAACGGAAGCAGGGTCCAAAGGAGGCACCATCATCAATGCGAGAGGTTCCGGTGCTCATGAAACCAGCAAGTTGTTCTACATGGATATCGAACCTGAAAAAGAGGTTGTGATGATCCTTTCTAAAGAGGATGTGACGGAATCGATTGTTTCTTCGATAAGAAAAAAACTGGAAATAGATTTGCCAGGTCACGGAATACTATTTGTTCAGAACGTAACCCAGACATATGGAATTTATGAATAATCCTTTTTCCGATGTAGCAATTTGAAATGTTAAAACCTTTTTGGCTGTTCTTATGGTTCTGCGCTTCGCGCAAAGCCATAAGAACAACATATTTTCTTGATTGATTCGAAAAAGACTATTCATATTTCGAATTGATCGTTTGATTCTTGTAAAAATCCTGACTTTGTAATACTGTTATATTTTATTATTCAAAAGTTTCCTTGAACTGGATGAAAAATCAGCGAAACCAAATATTCTCTCTTTGTTCGAAACGGATATCCAAATTCCGAATTACTGGTTTTTTTCTATATTACTTTGATCATTAAAAGGAGTGTCCCACATGATTGATGAGAACCTGATCGCTCCTTGTGGAATGAATTGCAGTCTGTGCGTTTCCTATCAGTTCATGAAAGGTGACCTCAACCAGAAAGGATTCCATAAAAAGTATTGTCCTGGCTGTAACCCGAGAGGATTGCATTGTCTTTTTATGGGTGATCACTGTGAGTTATTGCGAAATGGTAGAGTCCGATTTTGTTTTGAGTGCGCAAATTACCCCTGCAAACGGCTGAAGGTATTGGACTCACGCTATCGAAAAAAATATCGGATGAGTATGATTGAAAACCTGACAGTTATCCAGGAACAAGGGCTTCAGACATTTCTGGATCAGCAGGAAACCAGATGGCAGTGTGCAATTTGTGGTGGGTTAATCTGCTGCCATAATGGTTTATGTCTCCATTGTGATTTGGAAAAAATTATACAGAATAAAAAATACCGAAAAAATATGGAGTCTGAAATTGGAAACGCTTAATCAACACATTCAGGAATACAAAAGACAACTGCAAAGAGGATATCTGCAACACGCCTATCAGGGAATTATGGCCTTCATGTCGGAGTTGAAAACAATGCTGGGGAAAAAATATCCGGAGTATATTGCTGGAGCCTTGTATTTAGGTTTTATGGACATGACGTATTTCGCATTTACGCCTCCTTCTTTAAAAACTAATAATTTGAAAATTGCGATTGTATACTTGCACGAAGAAGGAAGATTTGAAGGTTGGCTTGGCGGGATCAACCGAAAAATTCAGGCTGAATATATCCGGCTTCTATCTCAGAAACAGCATGGCAATTATACATTATCACGGGTCCAGCCAGGAGTGGACTCAATTCTTGAATCAATTCTGGTGGATGATCCGGATTTTGATAATCCCGAAGAATTGATTCAACAAATTGAGAGTAAAATCACACTGTTCATTCAGGATGTTACGATAATCTTGAATGAAGCTTAAATTCTATATTTCGAATTGCTGTTGATCCATCAAGGAAATCATGAATACGTTAAAAGAAGGTATTATTGAACGGGATGGCGTCCCCATCCATTTTTGGACTGGAGGAAAAGCGGATGGTCCCTGGCTGGTTTTCACGCATGGAGCTACAATCGATCATCATGAATGGGATCAAACCATTGCTATCGCTGAATTTTCATATCATATTCTTACCTGGGATATGCGCGGTCATGGTCAGTCAAGGCCAGGAAGATTTGGATTGCGGCAAACTGTTGAAGATTTAAAATCCATTCTGGATTATTTGAAAATTAAGCAAGCTTTTTTTATTGGGCATTCTTTAGGCGGAAATATCCATCAGGAATTTGTGTTTTCCTATCCTGACCGGGTAAAAGCGATGATTTTTGTGGGTTGTACCTGGAATTTTCAAAGACTTTCAAAATGGGAATCCATTCAAGTAAAATCAGCCAAATGGATATTCAAATTATATCCCTATCAAAAATTAGTGGATCAATCACTGGAACTGACTGCAAAATCCGTCGAATCACAAAATATCCTGCGGGCAGCGATGGGAACCCTCACAAAAGAAGAGTTGATTCAAATTATGCTGGAGGCAGTCCTCTGTCTGCATTATGAACCAGGTTATATGATATCGAAACCGCTTTTGTTATTAGTTGGTGATCACGATCGAACTGGGAATATTCGGAAGATTATGCCGGTCTGGGCAAAACAGGAACCAGATTGTCGTTTCTATGTTGTTCCGAATTCCTTACATGCTCCGAACCTGGATAATCCGGTTTTTTTTCAACAGCATGTATTTGAATTCCTGAAATGCTTTGCTGAGCATTCCTAATACATCAACAATCCGATATAAGCGTTTACTATTTGAATCAATCGGGAAAAACTTGTTGTTGTGATGTTTTTGTGCGATTCGCAGAAACATCACAACAATAAAGAAACTTCCTCATAAATTGAAATGTTGAAAAAATCCACAGTTAAAATATCGAATCATCTACTCTATAATAAGAATAAAAAAGGAGGAGTTGATTATGGAAAATGCCAATATCATTTTATTTGTAATTGTCATTGCTGTGGGACTCATCATTATTTTTTTTGGTGTCCGACAATACTTCCAGGCAAAAAATGCTGAGAAAAACTGGCTGAAAGTGAGCGGTGTGGTACTTGAATCGAATCTTTCATCATTTCGCACTCGAAATTCGCGCGGCAACTACACGACAAAATATCGTCCACATGTTGCTTATCAATACCAAGTGGATGGACAGACTTTTCATAGCGACAGACTTGCTTTTGGTTCTGAAAGTACGAGTGAATCGAACGGCAGAAAGAAAATTGCGATTTATCCTGAAGGATCGCAGGTTACTGTTCATTACGCTCCTGGAAATCCAGCCAAAGCGGTATTAGAGACAAAGGCTTATGGCGTCATTTATAATATTTTACTCGGATTATTTTTTATCGCACTTGGAATCCTCGCGATGATTGTCTCATAAAAATCAGCGATTTAAAAGATGGAAAGAATGTATTGTTTTTATTCTCTCTCTCCTCTGTCTCTTTATTCGAATGATATAGTCACATTTTGTATTGCTGTTTGCGGATTAAGTGCAAGAGGCGCCTGAATTTATTGAATTATTCCGATGTATTATTCCTAAGTTTTGATCAATGGACTGAATCGTGATGATGAGTGAAGCAATTCGACCGATGAAGAAATTATGCGCTCATCAATTGATTTTGTCACAATTCCGGATAGCTTGATGCTGAACCAGAATTCTAAACCCCGGGGAAATATCTTTGTTATCGTGTTTCGTGTTCTGAAAAACTATGCAAAAGAAATACTCTGGGAAAAAAATGAACAACTTGGTTTTTCATTTATCAAGAAATTATGGAATGCCGGCTTCCTTGGCAGAATGGCATTACTTCTGCTCCTCATTGTTCTGATTTGTACCGTAATTCTATTAAATTTTCCTGAAATTCAACGTTCGAATTATTCCATATTCCTGGGAATTGTCGGAATGATTACCGCATTTTCCTATCTGACAGTTTTCGGAATACTACAGTCATCCATAATATTTTTCATAATTTCTGCTTACCTCTGCTGGTTTTTACTGCCAGTGGGAATCCGCCTTTCCGGAACATTGATTTCAGCATTACCAGTATTGTGGCTGTTAATTCTGGGATGGCTAAATACCATTCGAAATCAAAAAACTTGGCAGGAACAACTGGGTTTTTTATTGCTATGTCTGGGAGCTGGTCAGCTCCTTTTTCGTTCTTTTAGTCTGGACAACCTGATTCCAGATTATTACAGCCTCCTGGCTCGTATCGTTCTTGGCATTCTTTTCTGGCTGATTTTAACCATAAATTGGATTAAAAATATTTTCAAAAAATTTATTTACATATTCGAGAAATCCTATTTGATTTTTATTCTCAGTCTGGTGATTTATGGATCGTTTTTGCTTTTGTCGATTCTGAAAGATCAGAAATCAACGACAGAAAATTTACTTCTGACCATGCAGCAAGCCCTGGGATTCGCTGATTTTTTCTGGTTCTGGATTGGTTGGAGTGTTTTAGCAGGCGTTGTCAAATTCGCTGAATTTGGTGTCAGGCAAAGCGAATTTTTCTTTTCACTACGATGGTTAAAATTTCTATCTCCTTTTTTATGGGGGATCAGCCTTGTTTTTTGCTGGGTTTCCACCCATCAGATTCCACTTTCAATGCTGCATATTCTGAATGAAATTGGATTTTTAAAATGGACGTATTCCTGGTCAGATTCTTTCTATTTTTCAATCTACTATTTTACTTGGCTGAATGCAACGGTTTTTGGGATTTCACTGATCCTGGTGATTATAAAAAACTGACTCCTAAAAGCATTCGTATGCTGAATATTCTTTGGATCGGATCATTTTTTTGCATTTTCAGTTTTTATCAAAGTCTGTTTCAAATGAATACGCTGGATGTCACCGGCGATCAGTCGATGGATGCATGGTCGTCCTTTCTATTGGCTGGTGGAATCCTCTGGCAATTGGCTAAAGATAGTGAGATTCGCTGGTCTTCGAATTCGAAATCGATTGTATTCTTTTTCTCATCCATTCTTTTATTTATGATCAGTATGATCGCAGTGACACTTGGTGCCAACCTGCCTGATTTCGTCAGTCAGCATACTTTTTATTCATTCATGGGTACGCTTTTCCTGGGGTTCCCGTTGGCAATTTATACGTTGCTTCAACAAATAACAGATGTCAAACCAGTTGATGGAAAATATTTGTTATTCTATTTTTTGTCAGGATGTTTTTCAGCAATGATCTGTCTGATCATCAATCCATTCACTGGATGGCATTTGATGCTGGCACCCGTCTTTTGGGGACTGGCGATTTCGATTCTTCAAAAAAAAGCTTTTATTCCTGATCAGGGATTGCAGAGTGTTATATCCGGCGCTGCATTGTCCCTCGGATTTTCAACATTTTGGCTTTCTCCTGAGTATATACCGATCCCTTTTTTGTCCGTTATGAATCGACTGCAGCTTCGCTATCTGACAATTCCATTGGATAGACCGCTTCTTTTACCGCAACAGTTTTATGTAATGTTGAGCGCAGTGGCAATTGGCGCCTTATTTTTCTGGTTGTGGACGCAAAGGCCAAAGACAACAATTCGAACGATTAATGTAGCAGTCTCCAGTCTTTTGTTATGGACTTTTTTTTCTTTCTTTTTACCCGCTGCTTGAAAAATCTTCATAAATCCAGATGTATCAATAATGATCCGAAATAAAAAAATGTTGTTGTGTTGGTCTGCAAAAAGTGAAAAACCAACACAACAACAAATACTCCCTCTTTTCTCAAAAGGCTATTTCAATTTTCGAATTACTGACCGATCAGCCAGCGTCTTGTATTTAAAAATTTTACGAAACCTTAATTTCCTTTTTCTCCACAGCAGATTCGATCCACTCTCCCATATTCTTTTTCCCATTGTCATCGACGTAATCATAAATACTGTCACAAATCTCATCAAAATAAATTGGTTCATTTTGGTCAGTATGACCGATGATTGTATGGATTTCACCTTTACGAGAGGTTAGTGAAGTTCGCATATTCCTGACATTGTGGATGTAAACACCAATGATCGCGTTACCCCGTTTATAGCTCTCCATGATTTCATGTTTCACATAAGGTCTGTTGAGTGTCTCCGTACCGATGAGAACAACTGTCGCAGAAGTGTCAACGAGATGATCATCAATCCATTGATAAACGGTTTTGTCTCCTGATTGCTTGATTCTTTCGAATTCGGCAGTATCAATGATGTTTGCTTCTTCAATATCATGAAATGCCCAGCTATTGCGTACTACATAAAATCGCTCAATATCCTGAACAAAATAATAACTGAAATAAACGCGTCTTAACATAATGATTCTCCTTGATATGTTTTATTATATAACTTTTTCCGCTTCAAATCTCTGATGCTCCATCTATTCGGAATATGATGAGGATTTTTTATTGTGAAGTTTTTACCGAAAGTGTAAACAACATCACAATAATGAGTAATTCTGTTCATATCTCGAATTCCTGCGGTTATCCTCCCAGATATGCAGCCTGGACTTTGGGATTATTTCTCAATTCTTCGGCTTCTCCGGACAATGAAATGACACCGGTCTCAAGCACATACGCTCGATGAGCAATTTTCAGTGCTTGACGGGCATTCTGTTCCACAAGGAGGATGGTTGTTCCATCCTGTTGATTGATTTCCTGAATGGTTCGAATGATATCGCGCACTAAAACTGGCGCCAACCCCATTGACGGTTCATCAAGAAGCATCAGACTACCATTGGTCATCAGGGCACGTCCGACAGCCAGCATTTGTTGTTCACCTCCTGAAAGTGTGCCGGCAGGTTGATTCTTCCTTTCTTTTAATCTTGGGAAAAGATCAAAGACTCTTCGAAATGCTTCATCCAGATTCTCTCGGTCCTTACGTGTCCATGTCGCCAGTTTCAGATTTTCGAAGACCGTTAAGTTGGCAAAAATGCCTCTTCCTTCCGGAACATGAGAGATTCCCATTTCGACAATCTTATGAGCTGCAATTGAATTCAGCGGAACTCCATGAAACGAAATAGACCCTGATTGAAATGCAACAAGGCCGGAAATAGCCCGCAGTAATGTCGACTTTCCTGCGCCATTGGCTCCGATCAGGGTAACGATTTCTCCCTTTTGTACCGTCAGGGATATACCCTGCAGTGCGCGGATTCCGTTATAGGAAACGATCAAATTATCGACAGTAAGCATCGGAGTATCGTTCATTTGGATTCCTCCTCGCCAAGGTAAGCTTCAATAACACGCGGATTTTTTTGAATTTCAATGGGTGTACCTTCTGCGATGGTCTGACCAAAATCGACTACTTTGATCCGTTCAGCAATGCCCATAACGACGCGCATCTGATGTTCAATAAGAAGAATCGTCAATTGGAATTGTTTGCGAATCATTTGGATCAATTCAATCAAATGTTCAACTTCAGCCGGGTTCATACCGGCAGCTGGTTCATCTAAAAGAAGGAGCTTGGGTTGAGTCGCCAAAGCGCGAGCGATTTCCAAACGCCGCTGTTTGCCATATGGCAGATTTTTCGATATTGTATACGCCTGATCCTCAAGGTCAAATATTTGCAATAATTCCATCGATCGCAATCGAATTTTCTCTTCCTCTTTGTGAAATCCTGGTAAATGGAAGATTGCTTCCAACGGTGAATAACAGACACTTGCATATTGCGCAATACGAATATTATCCAATACGGAAAGTTCTTTAAACAACCGAATATTTTGAAATGTTCTTGCGATACCGGAAGTAATGATTTGATTCGTGGGCAAGCCAACCAGTTCTTTCCCTTCAAAATTGATCTGTCCGGATGTTGGACGGTAGACGCCGGTGATTAAATTAAAAATTGTAGTCTTTCCGGCGCCATTCGGCCCGATGATTGCGACCAATTCGCCTTTTTCAAGCGAGAGGTTAAAGTCTGTGACAGCCCTGAGACCGCTGAACCAGTGTGTGAGATTCGAAATGGTCATGAGATTCATGATTTCACCTCCTCTGATTTCTTGCGATTCCTGTTCTTTTTTGAGAATGGATTCAGACTGATTTTTTGGAATCGTTCAGCTTCCGGGATCAGAAATGGAAATTCGCGCATTCCCATAATTCCTTTTGGCCGATAAATCATGAGGAAAATCAGCATTAATGGCGCAAACACCTGCCGCCATTCCTGACTGATTCCGGCAAATTGCAGAATCGAGCGTAAGGCTTCCAGCACGATGGTATAAACGACTGCCCCCATGACTGATCCTCCAATACTGCCAATTCCACCTAAATAAACCATAACGAGCATATCCGTCGATTTGGCTATTGTGAATCCTTTCGGATAAATGTATTGCAATTCATGGGCATATAAAGCACCGGCAATACCGGCCAAAAATGCTGAAAAGACAAAGGTCAGGACTTTTACCTGGCGTGTATTGACGCTGAGGAGTCCGGCTGCAGTTTCATCTTCCCGAAGAGAAAGCACACCGCGTCCGAGGTTAGAAAAAATGAAATTACGAGCAAGAAAAATTGTGATACATACCCAGACGAATGTCCAGGGGAGATTGGTCATTTTATCCATACCCATAAAACCGCGTGGTCCGCCGATTCCATCGATATTCTCAATTGCGCTTTTTATGATCATATTAAAGGCTAATGTCACAATCGCGAGATAGTCTCCGCGCGTTCGGAAAGAAGGAAATGCGACGATCAAAGCAAAGACACCGGCGATGACACCGCCAATGACAACAGTAAAGGGGAAAAGATAGGGATTCAGACTGTCAGGGATGACCCATACACTCAGAAGTGAAGCTGTGTAAGCTCCCAGTGCCATAAAGCCGGCATGCCCTACGGAAAACTCGCCCATGTAACCGTTTACCAGATTCAAACTGATTGTCAGAATTATGTTAATACCGATATAAATCAAAACCATGTCTATGTACGGATTGATAATTCCGGTTTTCGGCAGGATATAAGTCAAAGCGAAAATAATACATAGAAGAAATTTCATGCGCCAACGCGTCCAAAATTTGACGGCAAGCGGCACTTTAACCGATACGGGGACGTCCATAGTATTTGTCTCCTTCATACTTTCTGTACAGCCGGTTTTCCAAGGATGCCGGTTGGTTTGAAAATTAGCAGAACCAGCAGGAGTGAAAAGGCGACAAAATCTCGATAGGTGGAGGTTGGTAAGAAAACCGGTGTGAAGATTTCAATAAATCCGAGAATATATCCGCCCAACATCGCACCGCGAATGTTACCGATTCCTCCTACAACTGCTGAGATAAAAGCCCACCAGCCGATTCGGATCCCCATATACGGGTCAATGCTGTAAGCCATACCATATAATGTGCCGCCAATGGCGGCAACCGATGCGCCGAGGATAAAGGTTATGGAGATAATTGTATCGACGGAAATACCCATCAGCGGTACAGTAAATTTGTCCCATGAAATTGCCCGCATTGCCATTCCGATCATCGTCTTTCGGACAACCAGATCCAGCAGAACCATAGCGATTCCGGAAATCAGAATGATCATGATCTGAAGGGTGGAAAATGTCACTCCGGCGATTGAATAATTTCTGGATTCAAACAATGCCGGAATAATGCGGGAATCAGGTCCGATCGGTTTAAATGCGACCATAAAATTTTCAAGCAGAAGACCAACTCCCAGAGCAGTAATGACACATGAAATTCGCGGGGCAGTCCGAAGTGGCTTATATGCCAGTCGTTCAATAAGGACCGCAACCAGTGATGTTCCTGCCATTGCAGCGAGCAGTGTAGCAACGAAGGTGAATAATGGCGGCAGATGATGGGTCAATCCAAGAAGTAATGTTGAGACGAAAAACGCGATATACGTACTGACCATGAAGATATCCCCATGGGCAAAATTGATCAGTGTCAGGATACCATATACCATGGTGTAACCCAAGGCAATAAGTGCATAAACACTTCCTACCTGCAGCGCATTAAGAATTTGCTGAACATAATACTGCATAATGACTCCAAATGGTTGAAAAAATATTTGATCCAATCTGCAACAGCGATTCGAAATATGAGAAGGTTTTTTTTGTTGCATTGTTTTTGCGTGAAACGTCAAAATTACTTTTTTTTTACATTTTCAAATTTCGAATTACTGAATCTGCGCAGGAAAGTGTCCGGTTTTTTCTGAATGGACACCGCGACACTTTCCTGTAAAGTTTCACGTGTATTTTTGTGTCTTACACATGGCAGCGGACGAAGATTACGGATTTGCAGTCTGGAAGTATTTGAATGTGCCGTCGGTGACCTGGATGATTACGGCGCTCTTTACAGGATCACCGGTTCCTTTGAAAGCCATATTACCGGTTACACCTTCATAGCTGGTGATAGCAGCCATGGCATTTCGGACAGCCTCCCTGTCAACCTTTCCTGCTGCCTGCAGTGATTGAAAGAGAAGTCCAAAAGAATCATAAGTCAGTGCAGCGACATCGTCCGGTGTAGCCTGGTATGCTGCTTTATACGCAGCGATGAAACCTTGTGCTTTTTCTGTGGCAATATCTGCCGCATAATGGGTTGTGAAATAGGATCCATTGCAATCAGAACCGCAAAGGGTCAACAATTCAGCGGAACCCCAGGAATCACTGCCGATAAAACTGCCTTCATATCCCAGTTTTTTTGCTTGTTGAACCTGAAGGGGTACTTCTGAATAGTAGTTTGGAAGGAACAGACTGTCGGCTCCTGCTTGGACAATTTTGGTAATCTGCGCTGAGAAATCTTTATCCCCGGATGTATAACTTTCAAAGGCTGCGAGTGTAATGCCAGCTGCTTCGAGTGTGGCTTTGTATACCTCAGCTATGCCTTTATTGTATTCCGATGCCACATCATACAATACTGCCGGTTTGATGGTTTTTAGTTGATCTAATGCAAATTTTGCTGCAACCTGCCCTTGAAAATCATCGATAAAAGCTGCTCGGAAGACATATTTTTTTGGAGATCCAGATTTTTCATCGATGGTGGCTTTTGCATTGGTAGACCACGGGCTGATCATGAGCATTTTGCTGGATTCCGCGATGACAGATGCCGGGATTGCATTTCGACTGGCGTTCGGTCCTATCATTGCAATAACACCAGCAGTTGCCAATTTCTGTGCGGCTGCTGCGGCTGATTCCGCTTTGTCTTCATTGTCTTCGATGAGAAGTTCAACCGGATATTTCTTGCCTTTAATGTCAAGCCCACCGGCATCGTTGATTTCTTTTACTGCCAATTCAGCAGCATTTTTACAAGATGCTCCTACCACTGGCACACTGCCGGTCAATTCTGCATTCAGACCGATAACAATTTTATTGGATTTACTTCCGGATTGACATCCGGTAAGGATGAGAACCAGGCATAAAAATACTAAAACAAAAGATTTGATACGTTTCATAAAACCCTCTTCTAAAAAAACTGAATTCCAAATGATTGGATGAAAACCATTGCAATTTACTTCTAATTGCATCAATTCTTTTTATGACAGTCTCTCCTTTCTGGAAGAAATCATCCGAAATAATAGAATAAAATGGCAGGGATACTGTTTCTTTATACGTATCCTGCTCTTGTCAACGAGTTGAATTGAAAAAAAAAACCGATTAAGTCTTATTGCGGGGGTGTCCCCGTCTTATGCAGCAATTTGTCTACATGATTAAAAATAATAACGAAAAATTTTAACACAATTTTTTAAACGCAATACTGGTTTTGATAAATTATTACATTTATTTCAGTATTGATTTGGCAAATCATGGAATTGTCCCTAAAAAAGGGACAAAAAACAAATCGAATTCGATTGCAAAACTACAACGAAAAGGCTCGGTATATTATTTGGATATTTGCATAATTAATTGAAAATCAAAAAATATATCTGTAATATTCCTTAAAACTGGTATTGACAACCAAAAAGCACATCCATATAATTCGGAAATTATTTTTAAGAATCAGCCCGTTAAAAAATCTGGATTAACAATATCGTAAACTGGATGGCGAATAACACATCAGAATATATTTGATGTGAAAATTTATTTTTTGGAGATAAATTATGGATGCAAAAACTCTGATTAAACGTGTTGAAGAAGACCGCGCGAAATTTGTTTCGCTGCAGTTCACCGATGTGTTTGGGACGGTGAAAAGTGTGGACTTACCTGTTTCAAAATTGCCTGAGGCATTAGACCAGGGTATCATGTTTGACGGCTCATCAGTAGAAGGTTTCGCTCGCATCCAGGAAAGCGATATGCATCTCCGCCCCGATTTGGATACATATACTGTCCTGCCATGGACACCCGAGGATATGCGCCGTTCACGAATCATTTGTGATGTCGAGTTACCTGACGGCAGACCGTATCCCGGTGATCCTCGCGGCGTTTTGAAACGTGTCTGCAATGAATTGTCTCAGAAAGGGATGATTTATAATGTCGGACCTGAACCGGAATTCTTTCTCTTTCGGGGAAATGGCGGCGGTACACATCCAGTTCCGTTTGACACAGGCCGATATTTTGATTTTTCTTCCGATGATACTGCAGTTCGGATTCGCACAAAGCTGATTCTGGCTCTGAATGAAATGGGGCTGGATGTAGAAGTGGGACACCATGAAGTGGCGTTAGGACAGCATGAAATTGATTTTCGGTTTGCGGACGCTGTAAAAACTGCTGACAACATTTTAATGATGAAATTTACAGTAAAAGCTATAGCCGCACAGGAAGGGATTATCGCTTCTTTTATGCCGAAACCGGTATTTGGTGAAAATGGTTCTGGTATGCACTGTCATCAGTCCATTTTTACAAAAGATGGGAAGAATCTTTTCTATGATGGAACGAAGGAGATGAATTTCTCTGATTTTGCCCGTCATTTCATTGCAGGTCAATTAAAACATGCAAAGGGACTAACAGGATTGGTAGCACCTTGTGTAAATAGCTATAAAAGACTGGTGCCGGGGTATGAGGCACCTGTCTATATCGGATGGGCTCAGACGAATCGTTCCGCTTTAATCCGAATTCCAAGCGCCGGCAATAATCCGAACGCAGTACGGGCTGAATTGCGCTGTCCAGATCCATCCTGCAATCCTTATTTGGCGTTGGCGGCTATGCTGGTTTGCGGTATGGAAGGCGTTGAACAAAATCTTGAGCCAATGGAACCGATGAATAATGTCAATGTGTTTGAATTGACCCGACGGCAACGTCGAGAGATGGGAATTGAAGAACTGCCTGGATCGTTGAAAGAGGCTTTGCTTGCAATGGAGAACGATCCGCTTTTTGAGAACCTGCTTGGAAAAGACTTGTTTGATTCTTATACACGCGGCAAATGGAGCGATTGGGATGAATTCCGGACATCGGTTTCTGATTGGGAAATTGACAGGTATCTTTTAACCATCTGACAATCGGATTTTTATGGATTACTTCTTGTTCTAAGGTGGAAAATAGCTTCGTGAAAATCACGAAAGATTCTGCATAGACAAAGGAATTTTTATCAATATCATCAGATTAGAAATACTGGATGATATCTCTATACAGCAATTCATAATATGGGAGTATTCTTTGTTGTTGTGATGATTTTAAGCTTTGCGCAATACCATCACAACAACATGTTTTCCCATCTTTCTGTGAAACACAAGCCTATGTTCAAATTACTGTTTTTGATCAAAGCATAGGATCCAAAAAATCGATGATGGATCCTATGTTCTTTTTTATCTCAATCCATTTGTTTAATTTGATCCGGATTTCATCCAACCATAAGCCAATAAACTTCTTCACTTTATTCAGAAAGTTGGCAGATATCTTGAATTTCTCTGTAAAGACTGTTTCAATTGTCTTGAAAATCCAGTACACTGATATTAAATATTTTTTCTTTTTACAGTCTTAATTCAAGTAGTAATAATAAAGAAAAGATCGAGAGGCATCCATATGAATAGTCTGCAATTTGCAATCGAAATGGAACATGAAGGGGAAAAGTTTTATCTGGTACAAGCTGAACTCAATAAAAAAAACGACTTGAAATTTGTTTGTGAATTATTGGCAGCTGATGAAAAAGAGCATGCGAAAATGTTGACTGATAAAATGAATCATGAGGAGTCACAATTTCCTGAAACTAATACGCTTGCTGATGCAAAAAACATCTTTACAGAAATGACACCGATTCAATCCGGAAATGAGGAATTGAAAAGCCAAATCAGTTTCTACCGGAATGCATTGGAGATAGAGCAACAAAGTGTAGATTTCTATATGAAGTATCAAAAAGAAACGACCGATGATGGTGAAAAAAAACTGTTTGATTTTCTGATCCAACAAGAGAAAACACATCTCGCTGTTCTGGGAGAACTCTATTTACTCTTGAAAAATGCAAAAGACTGGGTTGAAAACGCCGAATTCGGTCTGCGGGAAGATTATTAGCCAGGCGGTAATTGAAATATTGAAGAATCCATTAACCAAAACATAGAGAGGAGATCACAGTATATGAAGGGAAATCCGGAATTAATAAAGGTATTAAATGCACTTCTTTCGGATGAGTTAAGCGCTATAAATCAGTATATAGTTCATTCGGAGATGAATGCAGATTGGGGGTATCAAAAACTCCATGAATATTTTGAAAAACGCTCCATTGATGAAATGAAACACGCTGAGAAACTGATCGGGAGAATTCTGTTCTTAGAGGGAATTCCGATCGTCACGAATTATCAGCCGATAAAAATCGGGAGTGATTTGATCAAACAATTGGAAAACGATCATCATTCGGAAGAAGGCGCGATTCAGGCTTACAATGCAGCCATTGCATTTGCGAGTGAGGTCAGGGATTTTGCGACAAAAGAGTTCCTTGAAAACATTCTAAATGATGAAGATCGGCATATTGATGAGATTGAAGAGCTGCAGGATCAGATCGGGCATATGACTTTGCCGATCTTCCTGACAACACAAGTCGAATAGTATGTTTTGTGATCAGTAATTCGAAGTTTCGATCGGATTCTGGAATATTTCCAGCAGTTCGAAATATCAATAAACATTTTAAATTAATCGCGTACACTTGATGTTGTGATGTTTTTGCGCTCTGCGCAAAAACATCACAATCATTCGTTAATCCCCCATATTTCAAATTGCTATTATTTTTGCAGATTGTCAGAATACCAGATGAGATAGTTTTCCACCTGGGATTTCCAATAATCAATGTCGTGTTTCCCTGAATTCAGGACAAAATCATACGGATAACCAAGTTTGGATAATTGTTGAACAAAAGCACGAGCCCCGTCCAAATACCCGTCTTCAGTACCGATATCAATTCTTATTTTCGCTTCTGGAAACAGGCCTTTGTTATCCTCAATAATTCTGAAAACCGTAGAATCAGAAAAGACCCGATCGGGAAGACTGTGCAGACCGATTACTCCAAAAATCGAATAATTATGGAATGCAATTTTTTGAGCCCATAAAGCACCGCGGGAAATTCCGCCGATTCCGGTAGATTCCCGCTTATTTCCGATTTGAAATGTTTCTCGAACAAACGGTAGTAATTGATCTATAATCATCTGATCATAATTCGATTCCTGTAGTAATTCCATATACCGTTCTTCTCGGGGCATCACAACGACCATAGGCTGAATTCTTTTCTCTTGGATTAAGCGGTCAATGGCTTCCAATAATCCATTTTGCTGCCAGATTGATTCATTCTGGCTTTGTCCATGTAAAAGAAAGAGGACAGGATATTCTGCATTCTTCTGATAATCTGGCGGAAAGTAAATCTGGAATTTCATGGGTGATGAATAGGAGACAATATTTCCCTTTTTTTCATCATAAAAACCAATAACTGATTCGAATAGACAGCCAAAAAGAATCAGGAATAATAAAAATTTTAACTGTATATTGTGATTAATGTTTCTTATCATAGCTTTCAGCACAGGAAAAAATTTCATTCAAGAAATCATAACGTTCTTCATCAGTCATCAGTCTTGGTTGCGCATAGTCCATTAACAGGGCAGTTTTCAATTCCACCTGGATCAGTTTGCCATCATAAAATACGTAACGATCGAGAAATTCCTGCCGTGTCCCTGTGATTGGGCGATCCATCTGATCAAAGAAAAGATTCCCCAGTCCGTAATGAATAAAGCGGTCCTTCGACGGAATCATCGTCTGTGCGTAATGGGCTTGCGATCCTGAAATTACGACTGCGCCTGCATCCGATAGCCGCTGAAAGTCAGCTTCCTGGCGCTCGCTGGGTAATCGAGAATATATTTCATAATACTGCAGTGAGACAATAACCAGATAACCTTGTTCTGTCAGTTCGCGAATTTCCTTTTCCATTTGGTTAAAATCACAGCGATTGACTCCCGGAAGCTGTTCCGTAACAAAAACATGATCAGGTCCGGCGATATTGCAGCCAAGAAACGCAAATTGATTTCCGTTATGCTCGACAAAGAGAACTTTTGCTGCCTCGGTCGGTGTACGCCCGGCTCCATAATAGGGGTACCCTTTTTTTTCAAGCAATGTCAGCGTTTCCAGTAGTGGAGGCCAATCATAATCTCGGAGATGATTTCCTGTCAGTTCAACAAGATTGATTCCCAGGTAATCAAATAATGATAAATACGTGTCAGGCGTGCAGAATTGCATGGTTGTTTTCAGTACTGGCTGCGGACATAATGACCAAAATGAAGATTCATTCGAAATATGACGAAGATCTGAATTAAAGAAAACATCCCGCAGTTTTTCGCCAGGGTAATTAATTCCGTTTAGCATCATTTTATATGCAGTTGTCCGGGTCAGAGCGGTCGTTCCTGTCATAAGGAGCGTAGTGGCTTTTTCCGGTAAAAATGGAGAAGTGGATTCGTTATTAACAGTCGGAACAGCAAGGGGATCTTTCTGTTGATCATAATCTTTATCCCATGGCGCCGGAAGCCCATCGATGGAAATCCGCTTCCAATTCGGTTGGAGCGATACAGTTGGAACAATGGCGCAGATACCCTGATCGTTTTGCGATAACTCTTTTTGAATTTGATCGAATGAAGCAATTTTTATACGCAAATTTGAGCTTTTGCCAAACTTTGATTCGAAATTCGTACGGGTTGTCGTATCAACCAGCAGCGTTGCAATTTTATCTTCGATAGGAGTTCCTTTTACCCATAAATTTGTGAATTCTTTCTGACTGATTGAATCAAAAAGTGTGAAAAATGGACAAGCGATCGAGTAAGATGGAACGCTTATTTCCTCAGGAGGAACAAGGCTGCCTGCAAATGTCATTGCGAATGATACGAGAATGAATCCAGTGATTAATTTTTGTCTTTTTAGAATCATACAAACAAGTATATTCAGATTCGGTTTTTATGGATCATTTTTCAGGAATTTGCCTGTTTTCTTTTTTTTTCTTTAATGGAAATAATTGCAACTTTTTTAGATGGAAAAAAACTTTTTCATAAAACAGGGGGAATTTTTTTTTCACTTCTTGGAGGAACCAAAATAATTCCTCTGTTATTTCGAATCGCTGAGAACTTATGTTATTTTTTACGTATACTAAAAGTGAATTAAGAAGTTAACAAAAGAGGAAGGGCTAGCGATGGAAATGAACAAACGGTTTCATTTGTTTTCAATTATTTTATGTGTTTTTGTCTTGATGACAGTTTTGTTTATACCCGTTCAGGCAGCAGAATTTGATCAGGATGGACTGCTGGAATCGGATGAAGTGATCGATGATGACCTGTTTATCGGAGGCGATACCGTGGATATCAGCGGTGAGATAAACGGGAATTTGCTGTCTTCTGGTAATACTGTGACACTGAATGGCAAAGTGAATGGCAACGCTATTATTGTAGGTAATACCATTCACATTGCAGAGACTGCAGTAATTGACGGGAACCTCTTTGTCGGTTGCGCGGTTTTAATCATTGACGGGCAAGTGACCGGATCTGTTTTTACAGGTGGCGCATCACTTTCATTGGATAAAACAGCGGAGATCGGAAGGAATGTTTTCTATGGCGGTTATTCGTTAGAAGCTGCAGAAGGCAGCCAAATAGGAAAAGATCTTTTTGCTGGAATCTATCAAGCGATGCTGAAAGGCAGTATTGAGCGTGATGTAAAAGCAGGTGCTGGCGCATTTGAACTGAGCGGTAATGTCGGGCGAGATGTGAACGTGGATTTGGGCATCATTTCCAATAAAAATGATCAATCGATGAATTTTATGAAAAATATGCCTTTCATGCAAAATCCTGCCATTCCGGATGCAATCCCTGTTGGATTGCGGATTTCTGATGAAGCCGAAATCGGTCGAAATCTTACTTATTCCTGTTCTCAGGATCTGTCAGCAGGAATTCAATCTACTCCCGGGGGAAAAATTACTTTCAATGAGGTAACTACAGCGGAAACTGTTGAAAAACATGGCTTTCTTAATCGCTTCTTATTATGGCTGGTGGACACAGCAAGAAAGTTTATCACCCTATTAATTCTTGGATTGCTGGCTGTATGGTTGATTCCGCTTTTATTGAAAAAGACGGAAGAGCAGGTTAAAACGCAGCCTTTACCATCCGCTGGTTATGGCGCCTTGACGATTATCCTTGGCTATCTTGCGGCGATTGTTGCGGCTGGAATTATCTTCGGCGTTGGAATTCTGATCAGCCTTTTAACACTGGGTGGATTAAGTAAAGTGATATTTGGCGTCGGATTCTCTGGACTTTCTCTGCTTGTCACGATTTTTACCTTCCTGGTATCCTATGGATCGAAGATTGTTGTTGCTTTTATGGTTGGCAATTGGATCCTTTCAAAAATCGCTCCATCAGCGAAAGGCCGGAATTATTGGGCGATTGTGATCGGCGTAATCCTTTATGTGATCCTGTCCTCGATTCCGCTGGTTGGTTGGATATTTACACTGGCTGCGAAGATTATCGGTATGGGTGCGATGTGGCTTGCTTATCGTGCGAGGAAAAAAACTTTGCAGATACCTGAGGAAAATCCACAGACAATATAAAATTGCGCATAGATTTAAAAAGCGTTTCAAATATATTGAAACGCTTTTTTTTAATTCTCTTCATCATAAGGTCTTTTATCAATTGGTAGCAGCAATTCGAAATATAGACAAGCTTTCCTCATTACGAATCTCTGAATTTGGGAGTTGAAAAATAGTAAATAATACTTTATATTATGTATATAATACTTAACAAAAGAAGCGAGGACGTGTTGAAACTCGGAAATTCATTACGAAAGAAACGATTTGAGTATCATGAAATTTCTCAGCAGGATCTGGCGAACGCTGTCGGTGTTTCGAGAATCACGATCCATTCGATTGAAACCGGAAAGTTTAATCCGTCCGCATTGCTTGCCCTTAAAATTGCCCGATTTTTCAACTTAAATGTAGAAGAAATTTTTTATCTCGTTGATGAAGAGGATATTCGATAATGGAAAAAACGTTGAAGAATATTGACGCATGGCTGAAAATCCCGGCTGTCGTGACGGGAATCCTGTCCATTGGGTTTTTTGTTTTTGATTTGATCATTTTATTGCAGCTGCAGCCTAAAATGGTTCATTTTGATTCACTCAGCGAGCGGGATTTTCAATTAGTCAATTACTCCGGATACGGGCTGATTGTGTTCCTGCTTTTTTGTTTGTTGTCGATCTATCGGTTGCTGCGATTCATAAAATATGCGGAAAGGATAACCTTTTTGTCCATCGTTTCGATGGCTGCGGCAATTGCAGGGTTCCTGCTTATCTTCAGTTTTATTGGATTGCTGGACGATATCGGTGACCAATATGAGCAAAAATTAAGTCAACCCGAATGGAATTGGTTATATCCGGTCATTGTTCTCCAAATCGCAGCGGCGGTTTGGCTGGTCTGTATGCATATTCTGGATCTGAATTTAATTCATCAGGAAAAACATATTACGCTTGATGGAAATATCTTCCTGATGGTGCATTATACAGGTTCGCTGTGCGGATTCTTAGGCGTCGTCTTCTTATTGACAGGCTTTCAATATGCTTCTGCATGGAACTTATTGATTCATTCGACGATCGTTCCAATCATTTTGTTAATTCCGTATATTCTAATGCTGGTGTATTGGCTGATTTGCAAGCTTCAGGAAAGATCACGGACATGGTTTGATGAAAAACAGCTTCACGATATCGGGCAATCCGCTATATTGACGCTGATCATTCAATCTTTTTTTATGACCGGATTATTTTTCCTGAACTATGATAATCTTGCAGGAGTAATTCGCCTGCTCTGGCTGCCGATCGATCTTTTCCTGTGTCTGACTTCGTTCTCCGCATGGAATCTATTTTTCTATACCAAAAGATAGAGCAACAATAAGTTTTTTTTCATATTAGGAATTGCTGCTGCTCAAGAATCCGAACTGGTTTCGTGATATATTTATTGAGAAATGATCAGGGAAATTCGTAAGTTATTCCATTTTCTCAAACCATATTGGCTTTTATCCATCCTTTCACTCATCCTGTTGGCAGTGATGGTTGTATTAGAATTATCCATTCCACGGCTGATACAAAAAATCATCGATGAAGGCATCCGGCAAAATGACATGAGCGTTGTCCTAAAAACTTCATTTCTGATGCTGGGTATTTCCATCTTCAGTGCTATATTTGCGGTTTTAAACAGCGTATTTTCAATCCGTGTCGGTGAAAACATTGCCAGTGATATCCGTAAAGCGATATTTGAAAAGGTCCAACAATTTTCATATGGGAATCTGGATCGTTTTTCTACCGGCCTCTTAATGATCCGATTGACAAGCGATACCAGCGCAGTGCAGCGAGTCGTCCAGATTTCACTGCGCATTGGAACCCGAGGACCTCTTTTAATGATCGGAAGCATCATTCTGATGTTCCGAACCAGTCAGACCTTGGCTTTGTCTATGCTTCCACTGCTTATTATTTCGGGAGGATTGATCATCCTTTTTAGTATTAAAATGGAACCCGGTTACCGCCTTGTTCAACAAAAATTGGATCAAATGAACACAGTTCTGCAGGAAAATATTTCCGGAGCAAGACTAATCAAATCTTTTTTACGCGCTGATTTTGAAAATGACCGATTTGGCACAGTCAACCAGGATTTTTCTGACAGCACAATTCATGTGATGCAATTTTTAAGTGTCATGTCTCCAGTTTTGACATTATTGGTTCAAACGGGAATGGTGTTGGTTATCTGGTTGGGGGGGATTCAAACGATACAAGGCACCCTGAGTCTTGGCCAACTGATCGCTTTTGTTAATTATCTCCTTGCGACATTACACCCATTAACGATGTTAGTAAATCTCACAAATATTTGGGCGAATGGCATTGCTTCTGCGAAACGAATCAACGAAGTGCTGGACACAGAACCAGATATCAAAGAGAATTCTCCTCACATTGAAAAAGAAGTTCCACAAAGAGACGATTCATCTGCTGCGATAACTGATAATAACCAGAGGAATACCAACCGAGTCATCTTTGAAAATGTCGATTTTCACTACAATGGAAATACGGATGTCCAGGTTTTGCAGAATATCTGTCTGGAAGCAAAAACAGGGCAAACAGTGGCGATTTTAGGCGCCACAGGCTCCGGCAAGACTTCTCTGGTCAATCTGATCCCTCGTTTTTACGACACTTCAGCCGGATCGGTTCTGATTGACGGAATCAATGTCCGAGCTCTGACTGAGGATGACCTGCTAAATCGGATCAGTATCGTACCCCAGGAGACCATTCTATTTTCCGGGACAATTCGCGACAATATTTGTTTTGGCCGTCCGGATGCAAGCGATGAGGATATGATTGCCGCTGCAAAAGCAGCTCAGGCACATGATTTTATTATGAATTTTTCTTCCGGTTATGAAACCCGTGTTGAAGAACGCGGTGGTAACTTATCCGGTGGACAAAAACAACGGATTGCTATTGCGCGGGCGCTCATCACAGAACCCGATATTCTGATTTTAGATGACAGTACCAGCGCAGTCGATGTGGAAACAGAAACGAAAATCCAGGCTGCGTTGCAGAAGCTTATGCGCGGAAAAACCAGTTTTGTGGTTGCTCAACGCATCAGTACGGTATTAAACGTAGATAAAATCATCGTTCTCGATCGCGGAAGAATTGCAGCAGAAGGTTCACATGCTGAATTAATGGAGCATAGCCGAATTTATCAGGAAATTTTTGCATCGCAATTGGGCGGAGGGATCCATGAATTGTAAGGATCGAAAATGACAAATTTTACTCCTGCACAAGCAACTCAGATTTCATCCATGATGAGACGCCGCCCCTCTCAACCAGGCCGGATTGAGAAAGCCAAAAATCCAAAAAACGCTCTCAATCGGTTGCTGCGATATCTGAGACCGTTTCGCATGCAACTCGTGTTAATCTTCATTACGGTCATTGTGTATACGCTTTTCGGATTGGCAGGTCCATACCTGATGGGCGTGGCAATTGACCGATTTATTGCAGGCAGAGAACTGCCCGGTTTATTGACGACTGCGATTTGGATGTTTACAGCCTATTTTCTCTACAATTTGTTTAATTTTTATACAAATTGGCTGATGGCTCGCATCTCACAGAAAGCCTTACAGAGATTGCGTCAGGATCTCTTTATTCATCTGCAGACGCTGCCAATGAACTTTTTTGACACACACTCGGCTGGGGGCTTGATGAGCCGGCTGACCAATGATATCGATGCAATTAATCAGACAGTATCTCAGAATATCACTGCGCTTGCCGCCAGTGTTTTATCAATGGCTGGAATTCTGATTACGATGTTTGCGTTGAATATCTGGCTGGCATTGGCGAGTCTGATTGTTATTCCATTAATGTATTGGTTTACCCAATTCATTGCGAATTATACAATCAAAGGATTTCGGGAACTGCAAAAAAATCTGGGTGGTCTGAATCAAATCGCTGAAGAAACATTCAGCGGACAAAAAGTAATCAAAGCGTTCCGCAGAAAAAATGCAATCATCGATTCTTTCGGACAGCAAAATGAAGCTGTCTGCCAATCCGGAATTTATGCCAATTCGTATGCGATGCTGCTCATGCCGCTGACCAATGTTCTGGGGACATTCTTTGTGGTCGTTTTAGCCGGAACAGGCGGCTGGCTTGCGATAAAAGGATTGGTAAGTGTCGGTATGATCGCCACATTTATCAACTATGGCCAAAATTTTGTTGCACCGCTACGGCAAATCGCCAATCTCTATAACAATGTACAAGCTGCGTTGGCCGGAGCAGAAAGGGTGTTTGAAATCATTGATGCTGACCCTGAAACTCCGGATGTCGCAGATCCGCTTCCGTTTGATATCATCCGCGGAGATGTTTCTCTGCAGCATGTCCAATTTAGTTATATATCCGGATCGCCGGTGATCAAAAACTTCAGCCTCGATGTAAAAGCCGGGCAAACAGTGGCGCTGGTCGGTCCTACGGGCGCAGGGAAAACGACAATTCTGAATTTATTGACGCGGTTTTATGAAATAGACCAGGGCAGTATCTGTATTGACGGAAAGGATATACGACAAATCCGTTTGTCGGATTTGCGCAGGAAACTGGGATTCGTATTACAAGATACTTTCCTTTTTTCTGATACTATTCTGGAGAATATACGATTTGGACGTTTGGACGCAACGGATGAGGAATGTATAGCGGCGGCTCAGTTTGCAGAAGCGGATCCATTTATCCGGCAGCTTCCGCAAGGTTATCAAACCCGTCTTTCTGAACGGGCAGGTAATATCAGTCAGGGACAGCGTCAACTCCTCTCCATTACACGTGCCATTCTTGCAAATCCATCGATTCTCATCCTGGATGAAGCGACCAGTAGTGTGGATACTCGAACGGAAGCACGAATTCAAAAAGCGCTGCTGCATTTAATGGAAGGACGTACCAGTTTTGTAATCGCACACCGTCTTAGTACCATTCGTGATGCGGATCAGTTAGTCGTGATCGACCAAGGAGAGATTATCGAACAAGGAACACATCAGGAACTGTTAGATCAAAAAGGTTTCTATTATCAATTGACGGTCAGTCAGTTTAAAGGGATTGCCATATGAACAAAAAACAAAGCCTTCGATTTCGAAATCCGGTCAGTGGACTGACGCATTTTTGGGGCGCTATTGCAGCCTTGGTCGGATTATTTTTTATGATCCATGCCGGTTGGGGTAATCCGATAAAGGAAATTTGGCTGATTATCTATGGAATCAGCCTGATATTCATGTTTTCTGCCAGCGCTGCATATCATCTCATCCAGTCAGAAGATAAAGTAATCTATCGACTTCGTATAGTAGACCATTCGGCAATCTACATCCTGATTGCAGGAACCTACACACCGCTGTGTTTCCATTACTTTACCGGGTTTTGGCGTTGGGGGATGATGTTGATTATCTGGATCATGGCAGTCAGCGGTGTGGTCATAAATTTTTTTGCAGTCAATGCACCGCGATGGATCACCGCAGGGATCTATCTGATTATGGGATGGTTCAGCATTCTTGCTGTGAGAGAAATGCTGCGAACCATGCCTTTCGGTGCAATTGTATGGCTGATTCTCGGTGGTATCTTGTTTTCGATTGGTGCGGTAGTTTACATGCTGAAAAAACCGGATCCGTGGCCAAATCAGTTCGGATTTCATGAAATCTGGCATATTTTTGTTCTGGGAGGCTGTCTCGCACACTATATTATGATCGCATATTATGTGGCGCTTCGTTAATTGACAACCACTGATTCGATAATTTCTCTCATTATTCGCAAAATTCATTTATATTTCGAACAGCAGATGAAAGAAATTACACATCCGATAATGAAAATTGAATTCTATTTTCATAGGAATTGCTGATTGACAACGCTACAAAAATTATTAGAATCTATTTATCGCAAAATATAACCATAAACCCGGTATTATTTATAACCATATTGGTTTTGTACATAAATATACATCTACATTAAAGATAAATTTTATGTTATTCTTTCAAGTACTATATTTACTAATCGCACATAAGATACATCAAATCCTATTGAAAAAGATGACATTATATTGGAATGTATTGCTAAGCATATTGATACACCCATTTATCGCAGGGTTTTTAGTAGGATTGTACGGGGAAAGGTATTGATATGAAAAGAATAACGTTTGCTTTATTGTTAGCAGTGTTGTTATGTAGCGATTTGTATGCAGTCAGCGCGAAAATCTATTAACCTGCTAATTGGAATATCAAAGAATCAGAATACAAAGGAGGAGGGTATACAGAAAAAGAGTTGATAGCTTCTGGAAAAATAGGAATCAAACAAAAAGACGGAACAACATTTTATTCAGGGTTTTATATTGCACCCAATGGAAAATATTATCCGGTTAATACAAGCGCGTTGAAATCAAGTGGAGACGGAAAATGTAATCCAAATTATTCTGCATGCATTTCCAACGTACACTATGATCTTGACTGTAGAGATATTTCAACAAAAAGTTTCCTTGTCATTGGATACGATCAGTACGGTCTCGATGGTGACGGGGACGGTATAGCCTGTGAGCCGTACATACCGTAGGGAAGGGGAACGGAATTCTTACGAATAAGACCATTCAGGTATAGACAGGTCTTTCGTGATAAATATCTACGAATTTGAACAATTAACACTGGACTGTTGTAAATTACCATAATTGAAATTATCGTTCAAGTTAGCTTAATCAACTCTTATGCTATAGGCAATTTATTCTTCATGATTCACCACAGAAAAAAGAGGATGTTATGCATCCACTCGCATATTTAAATGTTGCTGTTTTCTTAGATAGATTTACAGAGTGTCTTAAGTACATAGAAATAAACGTCGCAGGATATTATGAAGATAAATTCCAATAAGCAAATTTTTGACAAAGAACTTGGTTTTGATATGAGCCCAAAAACATTTTCTGAATGTTTTAAATATTATCTGATAGAAAATGAAAAAAAATATGAAATTTATAAGGAAACTGAAAATGAATATAAAGGTCATAAAATCAAAGCCTATTTTCTGACAAATGATGTACTCATTACAGCGGAGCTAAACTCTTCAGGGAATATAGCATGTTTATTAACTGGTGCAGAAAAGAATATATCTGAAATATATAGTTTAGACGTTATGATGGATATATTCAAAGCCATAGTTTATCCATATCCAGATAATTGGAGAGAAGTATTTCGAAGAGTATATGATTTAAGATCGGTTGAAGAAACAACTCTTTATGGAGTACTAGCATTTTATAAACTGATTGATGATGAAGGATTGATAATTTACGTATTAGCACCAGAAAATTATGTATTTAAACAACAATATAAAAATTCAATAAATATCCGCGATGAGTATCTGCAACTCACTAATATGGCAATGAAAACTCGTGTATTTTCAAAGATAAGAGGACTTGTAATAAAAAATGACAAATACAGTGAAAATGAGTTCACAACGGAATATAAAAATGGAACAAAAACAATATTCCGGCTAAACGCAAATAATTCTTCCTATTATGTTGAATTAAGCAACAACCCAAATAAAGTTTTTTTTGGATTTTCACAAAGTAAACATGACGAACTGCTGATTTTATTTGAATGTGCTCTCAATTCAATAATTGCACTTTCAAAATATGAAGTTCTAAGTATTATCGAAGAATTGAAT
>Ga0116193_1000282_pt1 | contig 50443 bp, 43 predicted proteins | sample AD_UKC115_MetaG_FD_89892 | JGI IMG/M metagenome (GOLD analysis project Ga0116193, IMG submission 89892) | Active sludge microbial communities of municipal wastewater-treating anaerobic digesters from Hong Kong - AD_UKC115_MetaG | ecosystem: Engineered > Bioreactor > Anaerobic > Digestate... | reverse complement strand
GGAATTGGTAGACGCAGCAGACTCAAAATCTGCCGTTCGCAAGGATGTGCAGGTTCGATTCCTGTTCTGGGCACAAGCAATGGCTTTCTTTAGAGAGCCATTCTTTTTTTAACCGGATACTGCCTCAACCGGCCTGCGAATCGGATGGAAGATGATGTTGGCAGAAGGATTGACTTTGCTTTTTATTAAAAAAATAGCTGCTGCAGTTTTTACTCCAATAAAATGGTTATATCCTGGAGAATCAAATTTATTTGCCTTTCGGGTTTTGGATTACTTTTAAAATGACAGTTTGCTTATTTTTTAAATCAGACAACCGGATTCCTTTCTGGCTATTTTTATCCAGTACAACCACCTGGTGTCCGTACCCTAAATCAACCATGGCCCGGTCGTCAATTATCCAGCCGGTGCCCTGAATTACCTGCCCGGCTGCTGTATAATTATTTTGTACCTGGAGAGGGCTTTCCAGGGTAAAGTTTATCGAATTACCTTTCTCCTTATCCAGGTGTTTGTACTTCCCTTTAATTTTTGCGTAAACGTAGGTTACATTTTGAAAAACCTCATCCGATGTCTGCTTAATTCTGGTTTTGGTAAGGTCTGCGGGGTGGCTTCCATCTGCATCATTCACTTTTACCTGCAGGGTGCCGAGCTTCAAAAAGTCATTAGAATTATTTTTATATTCACCCTGCTTCTGGGTTTTTGAAACGGAGAAAATGTTGTAACCAAACCCCTGCATATATAATTCAGGGAACTCGTAGAGTTCTTTAATGGCAATTATTTTATAAACGTATGCAGCAGTTTCGGCATTAAGGTTCATCGAAAAATAATTACTGGTTCCCTGGCGGATGATAGCATTTTTAATGTTGCCAGTTCCATTATTATAGGCAGCGGCAGTTAATACCCAGGAGGAGATTTTAAATGTTTTTCGGATATAGGTATAGTTTCGGACAATTTCCCTGCATGCTGCCTGAGTAGATTTTTCAAAATTTGTTCTTTCATCTACAAGATCATTAACCACTAAATTCCAGTCGATAGCCGTTTTTGGCATTAACTGCCAGAAACCCCTGGCCCCTGCAGCGGAGGAAACATCCGTTTTAAAACCACTTTCCACGATAGCTAAATATTTGAAATCCTGGGGAATATTTGCCTGGTACAGCATTTGCTCCACTCTTGGCATATACAGCTTAATTCTTTGCTGCAATGAAGGAACATTAATATAATTAATTTGTTTTTTAATGATGTTCATCAATTTGGTTCTTACAAAATCATCATCAAGGGGAATTTTCTCTCCACAGAAATATATATCATGGGCAACACTTGTAAAAGAAGCAAAAAGAAAAGTTGCTCCTAAAATAGTTCGTCTTATGAATACGGTTACCCGCATAGAAGAATTTACTTTTTGCTTTAATTAATAGGCTGTGAATGCCCTTTCATATACTGATCCCTTTATCTCCAATGATAATTTTGTCTTGTTTAATCTGTCACTTATTTCAAAATTTAATTTATCTGCCGACCCAATTTTGTAAGCATTACAACCATACACTAAAATGGTTTCACTTCCCGGGGGAAGGATGGGAAGAACTTTTGGGAAAAGGAAAACGGGATACAATTTTATTTGTGTACCCGATGGTCTTGTCCAGGCAAGCATCATGGGTCCTGTTAAGAAATCTTCTTTACTATCATTCCGGATCAGGAATTTGAAATAGGCTGTCTGATATACAAAATCGATCCCCTGGCAGATTATATTTACCTGGTTGGATTGGGTTGATATAGATAAATCCGGGCTTTTTGACAGGAATGCTTTAAAGGCGGGCAGGTTGTCGGCCGTATTGCTAAAATTATCATCCAGGAGTTGTTCGGAGGGCAATTGATTGAAATTTATCCCTGGGTATTTAGTGGCTAGTTCTTCATTTGAATAGGGCTGGGGTTTCGGTTTATATATATCTGTAGTATCCGCTTGCAGCACCGGTATTTCCTGATTCTTGTTGTCCCTGTCCCGTTTCGATTTTTTCTTAGCCTTATTTTGTGCTATGGTCTTTTCTTTAGCCATTTCTATCTGATCAGTGCACATCTTAATCCGGAATTGGGTGTAGCTATCATCTGGCCGAATCTTCAAGGCCTGTTTATATTTTTCCTTTGCTTCCTCAAAATTCTTATCCGAAACCAGGCTGGCGGCATCCTTCATCAATACATGAAACAGACTGTCTTTTCTATTTTCTTCATTTTGCGCATTCAGCAAATCTTCCTGCTGTTTTCTGATGGCAGCATCTTTAATTTCTGAATTACAATATTTGATCATGGAAAGAGCATAACTTTCCTCCGGCTTAATGTTATGGATTTCCTGGTAGATGGGAATTGCTTCGGCAAATTTACTTTCTAAGACCAGGCTGTCTGCCATTCCCTTTTTCTGATCATATTTATTTTCTATTTCATTTATTCTGGCTATTTCAGCCAGTTTGTCTTCTGTTTCTTTGAGCAGCGTTTTCGCTTCTGTTTCACCCGGTTTTAAAGTAAGGGCTTCTGAGAATGCAGTTTTCGCCGCCACAAAATCCTCTTTAATTACGGAAGATTTTCCGTTCGATATGGCCAGTTTATATTTTCTGTTAAGTTCCTGTTCGGCCGCCAGTTTTGCCTTTCTGGCCGTTTCTTCAGCCGCTAACCTGTCGAGGGTTTCATTTATGAATTGAATTTTTTGCTTTGGATAATTTTCACTCCCCTTAATGCTGAGTGCGTTCAGGTATTGTTTTTTTGCTTCGGAATAATTTGATTTGGCAAGGTACGCGTCCGCACTTTTTATAATATTATTGAATCTTGCAGTTTCTGCTTTTTCTCTGTCTGCCTTAAGTTTTGCTTCTTTTGCCTCGGCTGCCAGTGCCAACTCAATTTGGTCTATTTTCTTAATTTGTTCGGTTGGCCAGGGCTTTTTAATAATACCCGATGCATTTTTGTAAGCAATCTTTGCTTCGTTGTATTTTTGGTTATTGAAAAGTTTATCTGCATTGGCAATAGCCGTATTGTATTTATTTTCAAGTTCCTTCTGCTCCTTTTCCTTTCGTTCCTTTTCCGCTTTAATTAATTCTTTTTTCGCATTTGCCCTGGCAAATTCGGCCTGTTCGGTTTTAATCTTGTTAATTTTTTCTATTTGATTGGAGGGATAGCTGTCATCGAATTTATATCCTAAACATTTGTTGTAAATGGATATCGCCTTATCCCAGTCGCCATTGGTAAAATAATTGTCTGCTTTTAGCAACAGGGCATAATATTCCTTTTGTTTTTGTTGGTTTTCTTTTTCTTTTTTGTCGTTTGCTTCTTTTTGTTCTTTTAACGCTTTTGAAGAAGCGATTTCTGCATTTTGCTGATCCAGGATCCTCTTTATTTCCTTAAGTTGATCGTTGGGGTCTTTTCTGTTGAAATAGGATATGGCTTCATTGTAGAATTTCTGAGCGGTTTTGTAGTCGGCATGTTCGAAGGCTTTGTCTGCTGAAGCCATTGCCGTATTGTAATTTTTTTCTTTTACGTTTTCCTGGGCTTCCAAATTTTCCTTTTCTGAAATTTCGGCAAGCTTTTGTTTGCTTTTAGGATCGTCTTTCCGGATGTAAAGTGCTTGTTGGTAGGCCATTCTGGCCTCATCTAATTTATTTTGTTTCAGGAATTTATCACCCTCGTTTATATATCCCTTGTAAACGGCATCCAGTTTGGCAGTCTGTTTTTCCTTTTCCTCCAGTTTTGCTTTCACTTGTGCCAGCCCGTCCCTGGCCATTATCTCATCGGGTCTCATTTTAAGGGCCTTTAAATAAAGGGCTTTGGAGTCTTCATAATCCTGTGCCTTATATTTTTCATATGCCTGTTTAAGGATCGAGAAGTAATCGTTGTTGCTTTGAATGTTTGATGCAGCTTCTTTGCCTGCCTTTGATTTAGCAGAAGATTCCTTTCTGCCTTGAGAAGAAGTGAGCCTGCCTTCAATTAAATTTTCGATTTTCTTCTCGTCGTAATTGTAAGTCGTTTCTTCAAAGTTTGAAAAATCAATATTTTTTTTATAGGCAATAATAAATTGATAGGTTTTCCTTTTAATAAGGACGGAGAGGTGTTCTGGCGCCGGGAATTTTCTATCGGTGGTTATCCGTAATTGTTTCAGTTCGGGGAAGGATTTGATCCGGTATTTACTTGGGGTAGGATAGCTGTAAAAGTTCAATATTTCAGAATAGAAATTTACGGCGACGTCAATTTTTTCATTGGTATAGATGGTGTCTACAATCGTTCCATCCTGGGCATTGGAATAAAAAAATGCAGCATGGCAGGATAGGAAAAGCAGGATTATATGCTTTTTGAATTGAATCATAAATAGCTGCTTGCTTAAAAGAATACCTCAATCAATTCCACACAGTGTGTCTCATCGTTCCTTCTTAGTTTTATGCTTTTAATCTTGATTTTTTTCTTATTTCCCAGGAACCATTTTCGTTCTTTTTTGCCGCCCAGTTCGGAACAGGCCAGGTTAAAGGGCTCGGGGTCTTTCCCATTAATTTTGGTGGGCGTTGTATATCCGCCGCATAAGTTTTCGAGAAACCCTAGGGTTTTATAATCCTCTCCGTTAACCACCAATTGAAGTTTATTTTGAAAAACCTCATCGGTAATAAATTTTTTGGGGTTGCTCTCTGTGGCAGGCGAGGGCAGGGCTGTATCCGGTGTAGTGGAAGCAGGAGGGGCAATTACTGCCGGTATTTCAGAAGGATTTTCAACCACCACCTGTTTCCGGTACTTGGCTTTATTTGCGAGCTCAACAGAAATAATATAAATGCCCGGACTTAGAAACCGGAATGAAGCCTGGGCGTTAGTTTGCCTGGGGTATTCGGGGTGCTCTTCTACTTCCCATTTATAGGTATCAGAAATTACATTACAGAAATAGGTTTCAATCTTTTTGGGTTCTGTTGATTCCGGCCCTTCAATCTCATTTCCGGTTTGTGAAGGTAAAATGGTGTTTACTTCGGGTTTTATTATAGTGACCTTTCTGCTTTCAAAACAATCGAGGCTGGTACTTACTTTCACCAGGTAATCGCCTGGTTGTTTAAACTGATGGCTAACCACTGCCCCAAAAGCAAACGAGGTCTTATCCCCGAAATCCCATTTTACCTTTTCCGAGCTGGCTTTAAATAAAAGCGATTGATTGGTGGTAAAAGGTTCCGAAGAATTGCCGGATACGGCCATAATCGAAAAACTGATGGGCTGGCAATTTTTACGGGTAATCGCCTTAAAAGAAAATATCCCGATAATAAGGACAATGAGTGAGCCCAATACATACCATACCTTTCTGTCTAATCCTCCGATACGCCCGGTATAAATATTATTTGTACTCATGTTTTAATTGGTAATCCCGGTTAATTTACTAATCTGCATTAGTAAAGCCCTCACAGAATCCCGTGCAGCATTCAGTTCTTTATCCTTTGTAGAAACCAGGTCCTGTAAGTTATCCTGAGCAGCGCCTTTTTGAGCCTGCACCCTTAATATTGCTTTTGCCCGGTTATAATCATCTAAGGTTAGGATGATGGTATTGTAGAACGGACGGTTGTATAAGGTGTCGGTTTCTCCAACCATTTTGCTCAAGGCTTCAATATCATCCTTAACCTGACTTTCTATCAGTTCTGCCCTGGGGCTGGAGTTTATAGAATCCAGCCGGTTCGTGATGGATAACATTTTGCTATAAAAGTTATCTGAAAGGGTGTGCTCCTTTACTTTAATATCATTTTCCCTTTCATTTGTTTTAATAAGCTCATCGTTTTGGTTAAAAGGAATCTTGACACTGAAATAGATGGTGGTTAATATGAGGATAATACTAACCAATAAAAGCCAGACAAACGTCCAAAAGGCTTTTTTTCTGTCGTCTTTATTGAGCGGTTGCATGTTGAATTATTAATTGGGGCTTTAATTACCTATCCGAAAAATCGCCTGCGTTGGGTTTGTTGAGGATTAGCTTGTTGTGGTACTTCTTCTTTAACAAACACACCGCTTTCTTTCCGTTTTCCAATGAATTCTAATTTGCTGAGGGTTTCAAAAAGCCTCAGGCTGACTTTTACAAAGGATACGGTTTGCTGGATGTTCTGGTTGATGTCATTGTTGTTATAAGTCATATTGGCGAGCCTGCTAAGCATCGTTTCCAGTTCACCCTGTTTTAGTTCGCACCATTCGCAGAGATAATTCATTAGTTCCTCTTTGCCTGAGCCAATTCTTAAATCGATGGCATTTTTCATAATCCGGGCCAGGGTTGCAATGGAAAGCATTAACTCCAATGGCGATTGGTGCAACATTTTCCATCGGAGTTGATTAAGGGCCTGACCAAGATACAGCATCACCCGGTCGCAAAAGAATAGTACCAGTTCAGAAATTTCGTTTTGCTGTTTTTTGACATAAATCTTTTGTACCACCTGCGAGCAATACAATTCCAGGTGGGAGAGAAACTGGTCCAATTCGCCATGTAAAGAAATAAGGTCGGGGTGGGATAAAACCCAAAAACAGGGAGGGATATAATCTTCTTCCACTTTAATATCATTCCCATTACCCAGGATCTTTCCAATGGGGAGGCCAAACGGGTGGTTGGCATATTGCTGATAATTACTTTCACCAATAAGTTCAATGGAGTAATTAGGTATTACATTCGGGAGGCGAGGTGGAGTTTCTGCTAAATCCGGGCTTCCAGCCGGAAGTTTATCGTATGGATTAACAAAAAGAAACACCCACCAGGAGGATTCTGAACCCGCTGCATTAAAGGGTATTATTTTATTGAACAGGCTCTCAAACCCCGGGTTACCGGTAGCTTGCAAATCAGAAATGGCAATTCCGGCGCCTCCCTGGGTAATGGCCTGGCAGGAAATTACAGATACTCTGATAGCATTCTGGTTATCTAATGAAACTTTTACATTAAACGTATTTTCCCCGGCCGAAGAGGGAGGAAGGATTCCATATTGAAATGGGGTCGTAATTAAACCCGCAATTTCCTGACTCCGGTTTTGCCATGCATTATCCTGGGCAATGAAATGATTCTTATTCAGTTTCATTCCATCAATCCAGTTTACAGGGAAATATTTTTGCGGCTCTCTCATATGTTGATTTAAATACGTTCACAAATAATGATACTATTCTCCCTGATCCCATTTTCCCTCATACTTAATTCCGGGTCTAAGATCTGGCTGGCTCTTATTCCCCTGGGTCGAATTCGAAAACCCCAGTCAAAAGCTGAATTTTCCTGATCGGCATATTGAATTGGAGTTTCACTTTGTATTTCATTATAATCATTAATAAAATGATAGAACAGATCGCCCAGCTTCATGGTTTCCGGACCCTTTGCCCTAAAATTTGTCCTTACTTTATCAGTCGGGGCTTTAGCCGCTTCAAAAGCAATAACAAGCAGCTTTTCATTGGGTCGTTCATCGGGTAAATCGATGGGGTGGTACAGGGGATATTTCCAGGTAGGGTATTCTGTTGGAGGAATATTATAAGCGGCCTCAAAACTGTATAGAATAGACAGTGGGATGAAAAAGGCAAGCATGCACATCAGGGTAGGGAAGAACAGGAAATTTTTGTCTTTAAGGAAATACTGTAATGCAGAAAAAAATACAATAATGATAAACAAAAGGCTGAGCATAAAAAGAATTTCCGCTACGGTAGCCTTGGTTTTATCAATATTGTGTTTATAAAAATATTTCTTATGAAAAAAGAGGATATGGAAAATGCCGAATAGGATAAAAAGGGCAGCAAAAATCCAGAAGACGGCAAAGAGGTGTTTAACAAAAACTGTTACCCCATAAGCAAATCCGGATATGAGTAGCGCAGATAACCCTCCTTCAAGTAAAGGCTTTTTGCCCGCAGCCCCCAGGCTACTGGCAAAATTTTTAGCCAGCATGAGGAAACCAATAGCAAATGCAAAAAATACGCCTATATAAACCAAAAAAAATTTGAGTGCCATTTTTCTCTTTACTTTGATTTATAAATTTAAAGTGCTGGAGAATTAGCCAAATCAAGGTATAAGCCCGAAAACTATTTTATCTGCCATTCCCGGTTAATTGCTTTTCAGGGCAACCTAATCGTGAGTTTTGAAATTACTTAGAAATTATGTGATTATAAAATTCTTTTGTCAATTTATTTATCTATATACATGAGTATTAGCGCGTTATTGAAATTTATCCGAAATCAGCGGACCTGGGTTCCCAGTTAAGGGGTTATCAATAACCTTACCTGTTAATCAGCGGTCCTATTTTCAATGATGCCAAAAAGGGGAATATCAAAAAGCCACCCGAAATAAAGGTGGCTTTGATTTTTAAAGTTTGTTATTTTGCCTGCTTAAATTCTGCTTTCCATTCCTCCCCATCGTCGCCTTTATACCCATCCAGTTTAACAAGGAAACTCTTAGCCGGAAAGAAGGGGGTAATATGGATATCCAGAAAAATATGGTCTTTTTGGTCCTCATCTCTTTCGAAGCGGAGGATTTGGAATTTTTCAATCAATTTGTCGGGCCCCTGAATTCCATCCAGGAATTTTACGATTTGCTTTCTCAGGTTTCCTTCCATTTTGGTATTCCATAATTCAAACGCTCTGCGATTCAGGAAGTCGGACATCACTTTGGCAATAAAATCGAATACCCGTACTACCGAATAGGTTTGCATTCCCAAATTATCACCATTAAAAAGCGTTTTGGCAGAAAAGGGCATCACTTTTCCCCATTCTCCAACCAAAGGAACCAGGCCTTCATTTTCTAAAGCAGAAATTTCAGCCTTTTTCATATCGAATCGTACCGCATCCACTTCGTCTATACTTCCATAGGTTTTACCGGCAACAGGTTGCGACATCTTCGTGCAATAAAGTTTCCCGGCCAGGGCGGCAGATCCGGGAACATAAACATCTTCTTCTTCCCCTATATCTGCATTTTTTCCCCGGCCTACAATGTAATTGCAGGTCATCATCACATTTGCTTTGTGGGGGTCGCCTCCGGTTAAGTTGGCATCCCGAAACAGGTCGAGTGCATCATCCGGGGATTCCACATTTTCAAAATCAGTAACCAGGGTGGCTTTGTTATTATACGCAATTTTCGCCCATTTATCTACTACTTTATTGCTTTTCAGGTAGCCGGGAATAACGAGGAGAGAATAGTTTTCCCTTAAATCAAGCCGATCGAAATTTTGTTTCATTTCTTCCGCCACATGGTCAATAAACCGGGGCTCATCCAGATCCGTAAGCTGATTCATGGAGGCATTCATGATCGATACATTCTTCAACTTCGAAGATTCGGTATTTTTATAAAAGAGATTCACCGCACGGTATGCCTGCTCCAACTCTCTGGAGGTCTCTAATATTTTTTTCAAATTGCCTTTAAGGAGTTTTTCTGAAATCTCCGACCGCTCCGCGCTCTTGTCAACCATAGAAGAAACGGAATCCGATTCTAAAAGATCCAGCCAGATGTTTAATTTCTTTTTTAAATCGGCCCGCTGTTGTTTCTTATTTGCATCGGTAAGAAAAATATTTTTCTTTGCCTTTCGGGTGGGGTTTAAATTATCGGAACCATCTACAATGGCTTCGAGGAAATCAAATCCTCCAACTTTGGCAAGCTTATTTAAGGATTCATCAAGCGATAGCTTCGTTTCCTGTTTAGCATCCTGCTTAAACGACGACTGCTCTTCACTTTTAGCTTCTTCATTTGCCATAATTATAATTTATGAGTGGTAAAAAGATCTGATCCTGGTAATTATTTTTTACGAAAAAATTTTAATTATTTTTCTTCCAGTTCGGCAACGAGGGACTTTAATATGTTAATAAAGGCACTCTTGGTTTCTGCATTTTGGATCACATTAGCCAATGACTTATTGGTTTTAAGTTGCTTGATAATTTTAAGATACGTATCGTATTCCAAATTCAGGCTTTTGAGGAAGGCGCTTTGGTTGGTCAGATTTTTCGCATCAAAATCTCCTAATCCGGCAAACTGGAAATTTTCGTTGGTGGTGGAGCCGTCTTCTTTATCCAACTCTACATCCACCGATGGCTTATAATGCGCAAAAACATCTTCTACCTTTTGCAGGTCTTCCACAATTTCTGGTTTAACCGGATCATCGTAGGTAAGCTTTTGAACAAAAAGGGTTTTATTGGGGGAAATTTCAACAAAACCTTCGCCTGCCGGTTCCGGCATGAGTATAGTTGTAGCTATACCGGGTTTAACTTGCGGCATAATAATGGCATTATTTTAATTAGAAATATGGTAGTTGCAATCGCACTCCTTTTTACAGTATAAATATAAATAATTTGAGCTAATTTATTCAATTATTTAATTTCCCAGCTAAGCGCCGCATCATGTAATTCCACGCTTAATGTATTGCCTTTTTTAAGTTCCCCCGATATTATATATTTTGAGATGGGCCTCCTGAGCTGGTTTCGTATTACTCCCGAAATCTGCCTCGCTCCATATTTTGGAGTAAACCCGGTTAGGGATAGGTGCTTTTTTGCCTCTTCAGAAATTGAAAAACCAATTCCCTGTTTATCCAAAGCTTCAAGAAGCCCCTTCATCTGAATATCAAAAATCCGAACAATGCTTTCTTCGCTGATTGATTTGAAGGGCACGATTTCCGTAAGCCTGGCCAAAAATTCCGGCCTGAAATACTTGGTCATGATTTCCATCAATTCATTCGGAGCCGGTGTTTCCCCTTTTTGGAATTTCTCTGCAATCCATTCGCTTCCGATATTGGAAGTGAAAATGATTACGGCATTGGAGAAATCGCCTTCCTTTCCCAGCCTGTCGTGCATGTGTCCTTCATCCAGAATCTGAAGAAAGGTATCAAATACCGAAGGGTGGGCTTTTTCAATTTCATCAAATAGAAGAACCGCATACGGCTTTTGCCTGATCTTATTCACCAGGACGCCACCTTCTTCATAACCCACATAGCCGGGAGGTGCGCCATAAAGCAATGCTGCAGAATGTTCCTCTTTAAATTCCGACATATCAAACCGGATCATCGCTTTCTCATCATTGAATAGAAACTCGGCCAATGATTTTGCCAGCTCTGTTTTACCGGTACCGGTTGGCCCAAGAAAAAAGAAGGATCCCAATGGCTGTCCTTTTTTGTTCAATCCACTTCTTGATTCCAATACGGCTTCGGCTAATGCTTTAACCGCATGGTCCTGCCCAACTACTCTCTTTTTCAGGTAGCCATCCATATTCAATAACCGTTCTTTTTCCTGTGCCTGTATTTTTCCAAGAGGAATACCTGTTTTATAAGATACGATGGAAGCGAGGTCATCCTTGTTTACATCTTCTTTCTTTTCCCCCACCAGGGTACTGAGTTTTTCAAAACTATTTTTCAGGAATTGGTCATATTCAGAAGCGCTTTCAAATTTTTCAACCTGCGAGGCATCCTCCAGTTTCCCCAATAATACCGGGCTGATTCGCGCTTTCATTAAGCCATATAACCATTTGTACTCATTAAATAGGGTATGGGCAGGTAACCCGCTCTCATTTAATTCCAAAGCCTGCAATTGCTTTTTTAATTCTTCCAGATCGCTGCTGTTGGTATCAACCATGAGTTTAATAGCCGCCATGGTACGATCGAGGAGATCGATGGCCGCATCGGGCAGGTGACGGTCTTTTATATAACGTTTAGCGAGTTTTACACATTCTGCTGCAGCATCCGGAGCAATTTTCAACTGGTGATGGGCGGCAAATTTTGGAGCCAGGCATTCTACCATTTTAATGGCACTGTCAATTTCCGGTTCGGCAACCCCAAGCACTTCAAATCGCCGGGTAAATGCCGGATCGCGCTCAATATGCTTCCGGTATTCATCATTCGTTGTGGCGCCAATAACCGTTATTTCCCCCCGGGCCAGTTCGGGTTTCAGCAAATTGGCAGCGCCTGCCCCAACCGAACCCTTGGCATCGAGTAATACATGGATTTCATCAATAAAAATTATCGCCTTGGGAAACTGTTTTATTTCTTTGATGATATTTTTCAGGCGGTCTTCAATTTCTCCTTTATAGGAGGCACCTGCAATCAAGGCGCCCAGGTCGAGTTCAAATAATTGCGCTCCCTGCAATTGGGTTGGTACTTTATTAGCGGCAAGGTCCATGGCTAATCCGTCTATTAATGCCGTTTTCCCAACCCCGGCTTCTCCGGTTATGATAACATTAGGTTTTGTACGCCGGCATAGGATTTCCATCATCATCCGGGTTTCCTTATCCCGGCCTATAATGGGATCCGTTTTTTGCTCCCTGGCAAGGGCTGTGCGGTCGATACAATATTTGAATAGCGCCCCTGCCGCAGGAGATTGAGCGGAACCATCCGGAGCATTGGAATTTACCGCCTGTTGAACCTCCCCTTCTTTGAAATACCCCTCCAGGATCTCCTTTTCTTTTACAGGAAATGTTTTTAATTGCTCCGAAGTAAATCCCACGCCGGGTTTACTAAGCGCACATAAAACGCAAATGGGGTTTATGAAATCCAAACCAAGTTTAATCCGCACATTATCCGCTTCCTCAAATACTTCCTTCACCTGGTCATCGCCGGTAACCTTTTCTCTGGTCTGTGCCACTTTCGGATAATCTTCGATTCTTACTTCGGCCCATTCGGAAATATAGCCTGTATCTTTTCCAATAGCATCCAGGTAATTCTTCAGTCCAACATCCTTATGAAGCAGGCTTAAAAGGAGATGTGCGGGAGAAAAATTTTCGTTTCGGTATTCTTTAGCTAATGATTGGGCGATCTCAATAGCTGTTTTTACGGATTCATTTAATGAAAGTGCAGCCATAATCCAATAGTTTAAAAAAGGAAACCTGCCCCCCTTATTCACTAATTCGCTATTCTAAAAGTAATGATTTATATATATATTTAACCAGAATTGGCAGGTTTAGTATGATTGCCAGGCTCATTTTCGGGATTTAATGATTTGATCTTTTACCTGCTTTTCCTATAATGAAAATTTAAGTGGCAAATCAAAATTTGGCAATGAACACGAAATTTTTGAAAATACCTTTACCCGTTTCAAAATTGATTGAAGGGCAGGAAATACTGGTTTGTAACCTAAAAGAGTCAATTTCTCAAAATCTCGAACTCATTATTATGACCCGTTTTGGAGAACACCGGTATGATTTTGATTTTGGCTGTGAAATCTGGGATCTGGATTTCGAACTGATCGTGAGCGAGAATAAATGGGAAGAAAAACTGAGGCAGTCATTGCTGCAATCTATAACCACACACGAAGACCGGTTATCTGAAATTCAACTTAGTGTGAAGATTTCTGAAATTGAAAAGCAAAACCTGATTCGAAATTATACGGAAATAAAGAAACGGGTGGATATTGTACTTTCCGGGGTTATCCGAAAAACAGGAGAATCTTTTTCATTTAATAACAGCCTTTTTCTTAGCCCTTTATCTGTTGATTAAATTTAGAAATTATGCTTTCCCAAATAAATAATTCCAAGGAGGCTATCCGGAACAGGATGCTGAAGCATGCCTTGAATTTCTGGAATATAAAAAATACAGAAGATCTCGACCCGGTTGTAAAATTATTGCTGGAAGCGCTTTCCACCGAATTGTATAATCTGGGGAATGAAATTAAGGATACCGAATCGCGGCTCCTCGAGAAGGCGGCACAACTCCTTGCTCCCGATTTATTAACCTGCCCCATTCCTGCCCATGCTATTTTGCATGCGATTCCGGTTGAACCACGCGAGGTATTAACCGAGGTGGCCCATTTTTATCTAAAGAAAAAAATAACCAGCTCCCAGGAAGAGGAACAACAGAAGAATATGGATGTTTTCTTTACCCCGGTTGGGAAACATGTGCTGTACAATGTAAATGTGATATGCCAGGGAGCAGGAAGCAATTTGTTTGGTTACGATGATACCCTTAATAAACAGGGTATTGCACAGGCCGGAAATTCTGGCGGATTGAAAAATCATGAAATGTGGTTGGGGTTATCCGTTGATGCCGGACTTTCTGAGATGGCACAATTGTCTTTTCAGTTTGAATGGAAGAATCCCGAATTTCAATTTGCCCGTCATAATTTCCAGTTGCTTTCCATGCTCAAATGGTATATCCTCGATAAGGAACTGGAAGCTTTTGCCGGTCTGGAATCTGAAGAAGAAGTTCAGGCCCCCATGCCGAAACTTACCTCCGATCATGATATATTGACTCAAATTGAACAAGATGTAAAAGACCTGTATAATTCCAGATATGTTACATTGTCGTTAGCCGGGTTGCCCAAGCTGCAAAGCCTGCTTACGGAATACCCATTGGTATTTAAAGAAGTATTTAATGAGCAGGTTCTGCAAAAATTTAATACTAAACTACTCTGGATTAAAGTGGTCTTTCCGCAGTTTATTCCTCAGTCTGCTCTGGATGATCTTTTTGTTTACACCAATACTTTTCCTGTGATGAACCGACAGCTTAACGATATGCGGTACCGGTTAAAAGGAGGTAGCAACATCATTCCGCTAAAAGCAGCCAACCAAAGCCAGTTTCTTGCCGTAAGGTCGCTCGCAAATGATAAAAGTCAGTATACTATAACTCCCTTTTTGAAAGGGGAGGAAGAGTTGGGTACGTTTACGGTTCGAAGTGGAGGGGTTGAGCGGTTTGACGGAAGGAATGCGAATGAGTTCATTAGTTATTTACTCGAACTGCTGCGAACCGAATCTGCGGCCTTCGCGGCCTATGGTAACGATTTCATTTCCTATACCCTCAAAGAATTACAGCAACGGATATCTATAATTGAACAAAAATCGAAAACGGTTGCCCAGGATGCGGGTGAAATCCCTCATTATATTATGGTAAAGCCCATGGAGGGTAATGATATGATGTATGTGGAATACTGGACAACCTTTGCCGAAGCGGGTAACCATATCCGTTCGGGATCCAGGCTGCAGGAATATAATTCTGTTGGTATTAAACCAGACTCCCTGTTTTTATTAACCACCAGCACCGGAGGGAAGGACCGGCTCAAACAGGAGGAACGGGTAAATGCTTTCCGGTATGGATTAATGACCCGAAACCGGATTGTTACGAGGGATGATATTCGGAATTTTTGTTATTACGAACTGGGCAATCGTTTGCAAAAAGTTACCATCGAAAAGGGATTCGAAATTTCACCCTTACAGCAACAGGGTTTCAGGCGCACCATTGATGTGGAAATTACCCTGAAAAAAAATGAAGTGACCGACCCCAATGAACGGCAATTATTGACTGAACAATTGCATTCAAAACTAAAAGGCAGGTCGGGGATGAGTAATCATTACCGGGTCATAATAAAAGAGTAGTAATTTATTGGAATATTTCAAGTACAGGTAATGTATGCAATCTGTGAAATGTTAATATACAAATGAAATAAATGGATAAATCAAAAACCAATCTTTCTGGAAGGCTTTCCGATACGTTTGGGAATGATTTCAGGGCGGAGATTATTGCCGCCGAATTGATCAACGGGCAGTTGCCGGAGGATAGGGTACTCATTTTTCATTTGGGCCCGAAGAAGCGGAATTACCGGAAGGATGTGGATGAGGTGGTAGAAGATATTTCCGATTATAACCGGAAGGAATACACGTTTATCAGGAGCCATAAAGAGGGGATTTATGATATGTTACCGGAGGGTCTGTTTCATTCTCCAGTTATTCCCAAATCGGCTATATCCCAAAAGGAAATTATTCAACATATTAAGCGGCACAAAATTGAAGAGCGAAATGCCAGGCGCTTTTTTATGCCCTTCGAATCAGGGATTGATGCGCTGCGGATCCAAATGGCCTTGTATGAAACCCGCATCCACCAGGAAGGCCGGCAAAACGAATTGATAAATGTTTTCAAACCTTTTTGGGAGATTTTTAAATACCTGGATATAGAACAGTCGGGTGTGTTTTTAAAAGTGATACCACTTATTCATGAAATTAGGGATGATTATGAAGCAGCATCCTCTATTTTTGAACTTTTGCTGGAAGTGCCGGTGCGGATTAGCAGTTGCCGGATGATGCCAATTGAAAATGAAGATTTTGAAAATTCGAAACTGGATCATTGTTTTTTGGGAGTAGATTCCACCACCGGTAACCAGGCATTTGATGGGGGAGAGGATGATATTATGATCGAAATTGGCCCGGTAAGCAATACCCAACTGCAGTCATTCCGAAAGGGCAACCGCAACGATACCGTGCTTCAGATGCTTTCCGATTACCTGCTCCCGGTACAGCTTGAAATCAAGGTTAAATTTATTCCGGATGATGCCTCTAAATTGGGTTGCCTGGCAGATGGCAGCAATGCGTTTAATGCGGCCCTGGGTATGGATGTTTATTTGTGATGGAGGCAAGCCGTCAAATCTTTACCATTCCACTTTAAAAGGCATTTCATTTAATTCCAATGGGTGGTAGGGCCGCAATGCTTTTGAGGCACCGCGCCAAATTATATTCACTTTATTTTCATCAGGGGAAATATGAATACTATGAAGCAGCGTCTGGGTCTCTTTTAAGGTACCCTTTCGGCCATCGGTCCAAATCTTTGGCCAGGCTTTCGGTAATTTAAGGGTTATCCTTTTTTGGGTGGGATGAATATTTAATAACGTGCAATCGTCGGGAATCTTTAGGGGATTGATTTGCAAGCCAAAATGTCCGCCATTAAAAAAGCGATAATTAAATCCGGTATTAAACTGTTTGTGATCATACAAATCCGGCTCCACCCATTTCATTTTAATTTCCTTTAATGCCCTTGGGTTGGGATATGGGAATTCAACCAATCCGGTATATAATAACCGGGGAGCCCATACATGATTCACCCAGTCTGTGGCAAAAGGGAGTGGCATTTCTACCCACCGGTTTACATCGTTTGTTATGATGTTACCGGGAGTAAGTTGCTGTGTCGGGTCTTCCAGATTTGGCAATTCAAGCTTTTCAATCATGGCCTTCGAAGGTTCCACAATAAAACCCTTGCCTTCCGGGTTTCTCGGGTATCGAAAGGGGCTGTCGGCATACCAGTTTTGTTCGGGCATTGCGGCCATGATCTCCTCATTGGGCAATTGCATTTTTTTTTCTGCTTCGGTGTCTTTTCCACCATACGCATAATCATACCTTAGTGGCACCTCCAGGATTATTTCGGGCTCTGAAAATTCTAATTTCCCAAAAGAATTAAAATACGCTTTCCGGTTGCCCTGTACTAAAATGTCAAACTGGGTATTTCCAATCTGCACCCCCGCATAGAATTTCTTTTCATTTCCGAAATTCCTTGCCTTCCCTTTGATGATCACATCGCAATATTTTTTAAACACAAACAAATCACTGTCGTCTTTGAGCAATTGATCGTTGTGTTCGTAGTATGCTATTTTATCAACCAGCGGTTCCGCATTATCCGCCGGCGTGCATTGGCCCTTATTATCAAAAACAAAGGTTTGCTTTACCAATACCGCCAGGGTGGGTTGTGCATGTTCCGTATTCCCGGATATTTGTTTTGCGCTGAATTGCATTTTATTTCTTTTGATAAAGCCACCAGCTAACTCCAATCCCCACAAGCCCAAGCACAATCAACAACAACGGTGGTAAATAGAGCGCCCGAAATGAATTGATTTTTACCAGGGCGGGCTGTTGTTCCGGGTACAGAACCGGAATTTCCTGCCCCAATTTGTAAGTTACAGGAAAAAAGGAATCCGGGTCATACTTGTATTTATCGCCTTTGGTAGTAGTAAAAGATAATACAGGGCTTTGTGTTTTTACATTGTTTCTCCCCAGCGCGTATTTAATTTCAATGACTGTGGCAGTAGTATGAATGGCTTTTTTCTTGAACTTCCAGGTGTCAATAAAAAATTTCACCCCGGTAACAAGAAAAACTAAGGTAAGAAGGGAGCTTAAAATCAAAATAAAATATTTCATAGCGGACTTTTAATAGGGGATTTGCAATCCAAACTTACTGCATAGTTGCGCCGGAGGGAGGATTAAAATAATCGGCAACGCCCTGCGTCATGCCAGATTTAAAATCGGTATAATATTTTCCGAGAACGGTGGTACTTGCATTAGAATATCCCATTGGGGAACCAAGAATACCAAATGAGCCCAGGAAGGTTTGAAACCCTGCGTGGGTAATAATCGAACTGACTGTCTTATTTGTGATGAGGCGTGAAAGCGCCCCATTTGTCCCTAATAAACCTCCATCCCCTTTTAAGCTGGTGCCATTAAATGCGGTATTTATGGCATAGGATAAGGCAACATCCATGGCCATGCCGGCTAAACCCGCTAAAAAGTCGCCCAGGCGAAATCCGGCAAACACCGTAGCCGGGGCTGCCACCACACCAAAAGGGGCAGAACAGGGGAAGCCACAATTTAGATTTACGGTAGCATACACCAAGTTGGCAATAGCCACCGGTTTATCGTGTACCTTAACGGAGAATGCAAAAAATTCGGAGGTGGAACCGCTTCCAAGCGTATTTAAAAAGGTTAAAGGAGAGGGGACAAAGGGAGTCAGGGGAATATGAACAATCATAGGACCTATATCAGATCCCTGTAAAATGATGGGAACCTGAACAAACTCTACTAACACCGGGTTCTTTCCTTCATTATTGTCGCTTCTTTTAACCGTCCCGAAAATAAGTGCCCCGGGTAAATTGCCAAGAAGTGCAAACACCAAATGAGGCATGGGGGCAGGCACCGGAGGTACAGTGGTAGTCAGTTCCTGGTGGAAATCACACCCTATCATTGGGTGAATTACATTTATAATGGCACAATCCACACCGTTTATTTTTGAATTATTTCACATGTTCTGGTTTCCATGGGCGTAACAATATAGTTTATAGGATAACGATAAGTAATAAACGCTTTTTGTTCATCTACAATTAATCCGACCTGCTCAATATACATCGGCCATTCTTTAAATCGTTCATTCATGCTCACTTTCATAACCAATTCGCAGGAAGGGATACGAAAACTAAAGGCTTGATCTCCCATCCCGGTTATATCAAGGGTATCTCCCGGTATAACTTTATCCACAAGCATTGCCGGGAAGGCGGTGTTGTAAAACTTCGGATCATATTTTGTTACCTTACCCTGGTCATCAAAACTCACATTGTTACGTGCATGCAATTCGGATAATTGAGGCGTACTACAAACACCAGTGGGATCGGGCTGGTCGCTCCATTTTTTGATCAGACAATTGGGGTCTTCGATATTTGGCAATGGATTATTGAGGCTGTCTTCCTTGCTGAAATAATATCCTTTGCCTGAAGGATTATTTTGAAAAGGCAGTTTTACGCCATCCCAATCGGCCATGCCACCAAAAGCATTTTCAAGAATAAGGGGCATTTCTGTAAAAGGTTCTGGTGTTGAAATAGCGGTGCCAAAAATTGTTTTTTCCCATTTGCGGTTTCCAAAAATGGCAATTCGGTGAATTCGTTTTTTATTAAAATGAACTTCCACTTCCATATAAGGGACCGGAGAATTATTTGGGGCTTTAGCGTTTCCCATTACCAGGATATCCACAGCACCCCGTCTATAAACATAATCTGATTCAAGGAAACCGTATTTTGTTTGAACGGCCTGATATTGAGGAGCCCAGGCTTGTTGGTCCTCGCTAACCTGAATTGAATTGCCTGAAATATCATAGGTTACCCTTGTGGCCACCGACATAGCGTACTTATTATCATCTATCCCCGCCCGAAACATGATAGAAGGAAATGGAGTATGGTTTATTAGATCCATTTTTTAATCAGAACTATTAAGTTTAACACGCTCCCCATTTATCCTTACATCATCATTCGCCTTTATTTCCACATTTCCTAAAATGGCAGTAATTTTTTGTACCTGGGCAATGAGTTTATGGGTGCCTTCTACTTCGGTCAGGCAATCCTTTTTCACCTGTTGAATAAGATTCCCATTGCTTTCGATGTTGATTTGTTCCGCTGCTACCAGGTTAATTTTTTTTGATGATAAGTTTAACGCTTCGTCGGCGTTGATATTTATTTCTTTGGCGTTTATATCAAGTGCCAGCCCCGTTGGGGTTAAATTGATGACAAGTTGCACTTCGCCGGTTGGAGCCAGTATTTTTATTTTATTGCCGTATAAGTCTGCCCACAATTGATTTCCATTCGAAAAAGTAAATGTAGACAGATCCTTATTCATATCCATTAGCATAGCCTCTTCCTGTTTCGAAATATTCATGTCGGAATTAATTTACTTTTACGTTTACCCCCTTTATTTCTGTCATACCTGTAGTTCCGTCAACCTTAACGCCTGTACCGGTAATTTCAATTTTTCCATCAGCCGAAATTTTATTTGAACCGGTATCCTGTACAATGGCCTTGGTTCCTTTCATTTTAGCTTCTCCGCCCGATTCAGTTTTAAATTCGGCGCTTCCCGAAAACATTTTTGCATCGGTTGTTCCATTAATCTCTATATGCTCTGCCGTTAATGAAATTTTTGATGGGGTGACTTCAAATACAGCATTACCCACTTTTATTTCAACCTTTGCCGAGGCCTGAATTTTTATAGTATTGGTTCCATCAATCTGGATGAAATTCCCACTTGCATCACACATATCAATCCGGGTTTCAATTAACGTGATATGGCTTCCGCTTTTATGGGTGATGCTTTTAGTACTATTTCCCTGGCCTCCTCCTCCGCCGCTTTTTCCATGAAACATACCTCCCATTACGAAAGGGAAATCGGGTTGGGCATATTGGAAATCGAGCATCACCTGGTCGCCTATTTCCGGAATAGCCACAAATCCGCGGTTGCTTGCTCCATCTTTACCGGACCCGGCATCCGGCGACATAACCCTGATCCAGTTGGTGGTTTCCTTTTTTTCTTCCTGCCAGAACATTTGGGCCTTTATTCTTCCCTGGTTTTGGGGATCCTTATTGTCTTTTACATGGGCCAGCATCGGATACGCCTTTTGCGGTTCAAAACTGCCTCCCAGGATGGAATGGGGATTATTTTGCACGTAGGTTTTAAGTTCTACATAGGGGATGCCCTCAAACCGGTTATAATACTTGTTCCCATCTTCTGTAAAGTGCTCTGCCCGGGTAATCAGGTAGGGTTCGTAATCCTGGTCTTTCAAATCATAATTTCCTCCTGGTGCTTTAACGCGTAATATCCGGCCAATGGTAATGGCGGGATTGAAACTCGTTCCCCGAATGCTTTGCAGGTCGGCGGCAATCGAATTTTGTCGAATTGAAGCCATTCCATCTATTACCTTCTGATGGAAAATTTTCAGGTCATTGAAATTAGAATTATACTTCGTATCAAAAAAGTTGCGGGATTCGGATTGCAAAAAGGAGGAATTCTTGCCAAATTTTTCACCCGATGCTGGGGATTGGGAATTGATCAGCTTATCTTTTGCGGGGTCATAGGAATAGGAACTGAACTTTTGAGGGGATAATTTTAAATTCATCCGCAGGCTAAGCAGGTCGTAATTGTCATTGTCATCAATAACCGGATACGTACCGGGATGTCCAAAAATCAATTTTTCGCCATTGTAATGCATGTTTCCACTAAACCACATCGACATATAACGTAAATAGTGAAACGAAGTTTCATTAAACTGGCAGGAGTAGTCTAACTCAAGATCCTCTAAAAAATCGTCCGGATGGATCTCATTGTCAACCCGGTTGTTGATTACCTCTGTGATAATAGATTTTACGGATTTATCCATAAAGGAACGGCTGATACCCAGGCTACCAGTTCCATCTTCCAGTTTAATGGTTTTGCTAAACCCGATTAAGACAAAATCGGGGTAGCCGGTATCCGATTTTACAAACTGCACTTCCAGGATATAACCCTGAAATGAATAGCAACTTTCTATTTGCTGGGCAAATGTTTTATTATAGGTTATGGTAACCGGCTTGCCTACAAATTGATCGATGTCGTTACTATTGTAAAAAAAATCGTTCGATTGTTTAAAATGAACCTCAAATTTGTGATGGTCCTGGTAAGCCTGCCGGAGTGTTAAGGAGGAGAAATTATTAAACTTTTCACCATCAATTTCCAATTCAGTTACAACAATGTATTCCATGATATTTGCTTGAATGAATTTACACGGAAAACTAAATAGCCGGTTTAGGGGATATTAGGGGTAAGATTTATGAAAATAAATCTTTAAGAAAAGGAGTTATTCGGGCAGGTCTGCTTATTTACCTCCTGGCCAATCGTTCTTGTGTTCGGCGCCTCCCACTTTAATGGTTTGAGCGGAAACCGTAAAATTAATCATCATGGGTTGTGAATCTATCGTATCAAACGATTCTGAAAATTTCACAACATAACCCTTTTCAAAGGAAAGTTCCTTCATTTTAGCGTCCTCATCACTCTTTTTAAACGTGATGGTACCATCTAATGGCTTGTGTTGGTTATTAACCATCGCTTCAATTATGGATGTATCATCCGTCGATTCAATCCCAAGATCAATTGTTCCCCCATATACAACGGATGCGGGCCTTCCCTTGCCATCTACTTCACGGTGGAGCGCATAGCTGCAGGAAATAACATCAAATTCTTTGCTGCCAATTTTTAATGTTGCTTTGAATGACATAAAAATAGATTTTACAATAATTAATCCTACAATTTAATTTTTTTTGGAATACTTTTAAAATAATCCCCTTTCATAAAGGATTAACAGGAATCGATCAACTCAAAAAAAATTCCGGCAAGTCGTTTTGAAGCGATAATCCTAAAAAGGGATATTTCCCCGTTTATCTTTTATAATCGGTTGTTAGATATTGGTTATCAATTAGCTTGCCAATCTTTCTTTCCATTTTTCCCCATTCCAACAGTTGCAATTGAAAACTGTTTTGGCTGTATAGAAGCCCATGTTTAAACCCTGAATATCGGGAATCAACCTGATTTATATCATCTGTTGTTTCGCCATCAATTAGCCATATTTAGAATGCCTTTTACCTGGCTTACTGCGTTACTAATACCCGGAAATAAAAAAAGGCCGCCTCATTTTTCATTTGAGGCAGCCTTTTACATTTATTTGGTCATTTATCTTACCATTACAACCCTTTGTGTTGCACCAGTTGTTGCGTTCGTAGTGGTCAATGTCATCCCGGAACAGGAATAATTAGATATGGCATAGGTTACCCCATTAACCGTAATATTGTTTCCGGATAATGCCCATGTTCCCGTAAAAGAATTGTTAGGGGAACACAAATTCCCCACATCTGTTACAATATACACCCCACCACCGCTAAAGTCGTAAGTATCGTCTCTTTCACACTGATCCCAGGTTGGAAACACATCTACTTCTGTAGCGGAAGCATTAGCCTTTTCATAAACATGGGTAACACTATAGGTGTCCATGATATCTTCTGAATTTAATTTGCATTCGTTTTTATCTTTTTTACAACTGGTACCAGATAAAACTGCAACTAACGCAAATAGAAAGATTTTTTTCATTGATTATTTTTTAGGTTTAAACAACATCGAAAAATAATTATAAGATTCAGACAACTTTTAAAAATTGCCTGGTCCTCAATTACCACTCAAAGGTTTTGATAATTATAAGAATTTAAAATAACCCGAATGGGTTATTTTATCAGCGCTTTTAATGGGAACAATTCCTAAATTAATAATCCAAATTGCAAGCATGGCTTCCTTGCTTTATGCAATCAAACTTTCTCCTTCTAAAAGAGAAAGATAAAAGAACGGGTCTTCCTGGATTGTTAGTGGGAGATCGGGTAAAATTAAAAAGGGCTGCAAAAGCAGCCCTTTAATAGGTTTAGGAAAATTATTTATTATAATTTCTGCAAAACAGTTTTGGAATAACCACCGTTTGGAAGATCTTCCTGAATGGTCATCCCGGAACAGGAGAAATTGGAAATACTTTCAGTTACCGGACTCCCACCCGCAAAAGCTACCGTAATGGTGGTTCCGTTCAACGACCAGGTACCAGATTCGTCTCCGGCAGGTGTGCAAACTACTCCGGCATCCTGAAAGATAAGAGCGCCACCCGCCATAATCTTTATCAGGTCATCTTTTTCGCAGGCATCCCAGGTTGTATACTCATCCACTTCAGCAGTGGTTGAATTTGCTTTATAATAAGAATGGATAACCTTGTAGGTGCCCGTAATGCTTGAGGAATCCAGTGAACAATCTTTGTCTTTTTTGCAACTGCTTGTGCCAATCATACCCAGGATTAGGGTTAGAAAAAGGATACGTTTCATTTTGTTTGTTTTAGTGTTTAATATGAAAATAAAAAATGTAAAAACCTACTGTTGTACTTGTTATATGAATTCAGCGTTAATCGTTTTGATTTACTTTCTTCATATTCTTAATGGCCTCAATGCCTGCTTTGGTTATCCAAATAACGAGGGTGTCTTCCTGGCTGGTAGTAACCAGTCCTTCTTCTGCTAAAAGAGTAAGATGTTGTTGAATGACGCTCCAGTCCTGGTACTGCCTCAAAATTATTTCTCTGGGCCGGCACTTGTACGTCTCCGGTTGAGGATCTTCTTTCGTAACATTATAAATAGTTAAAAGGGTCTTATAGCGAGATTCCATACAATAAATATATTCGAAATTAAGGGATTGCAAACTAAATTTTGTACATATATGTGAAATCCTTGCTGGTATTGAGTTTAATTAAATTCTTCCATGTATTTTTTAAATTACCCGCAAAAAATCATTAATTTCCGCCGGTTTATTTATTTTGATGCCTGCTGTCTTTTTTGCTAATGAGGAGCTGGAATATCATTTGTAGCCTCCATTCATTCAAGTTGGGAGTGGCATTGTTTTTTTACTAAATTATTTTGATGATGGATTTGACGTTTAATAAGAATGAAGATGCCATGCGGTTTTCCTGGAGTAATATCAGGGTACAACTTGAAAAGATCCAGGAAGGGGGTGGAAAAAAATCACGGGAGAAGCAAAAGGAAAAAAATAAAATGACGGCCCGGGAACGGATTGCTTATTTGATTGATGCCGATAAACCTTTTGTGGAATTGGGAAGTTTTGCCGGCTTTGGGATGTATGCTGAACATGGCGGATGCCCTGCGGGCGGTACGGTGAGTGGTATAGGATATGTAAGTGGAAAGCAATGCATGATCCTGGCCAACGATCAAACCGTTAAAGCCGGAGCCTGGTTCCCTATAACGGGTAAAAAGAATTTACGGATGCAGGAAATTGCCATGGAGAACCGGTTGCCTGTAATTTATATAGTAGATAGTGCAGGTGTTTTTCTGCCCATGCAGGACGAAATTTTTCCCGATAAAGAGCATTTTGGCCGCATCTTTCGCAATAACGCCAGGATGAGTGCCATGGGTATCTCGCAAATTGCCGTGGTTACCGGGCCCTGTGTGGCCGGAGGGGCCTACCTTCCAATTATGAGCGATGAAACCCTAATGGTTAATGGCAACGGTTCAATTTATCTGGCAGGCCCTTATCTGGTGAAGGCTGCCATTGGAGAAGATATAGACCACGAAACCCTGGGTGGGGCTGTTACACATACCGAATTGTCGGGTATTGCCGATTATAAATTTGATACCGAACAGGAATGCCTCGATGAAGTAAAGCGGATTATTTCTAAGCTGGGCGAAAAGGAAAAGGCCGGCTTCGATCGGATTAAACCGGAATTGCCGGCACGCCCTGTTAATGATATTTATGGAATAATGAGTGAGGGGAATACAAAACCCTACGATGTGCTGGATATCATTCATTGTATTGCCGATAAAGACAGCTTCGATGAGTTTAAAAAGGATTATGGGAAAACCATTGTTTGCGGTTATGGCCGCATTGATGGTTGGGCCGTAGGAATTGTGGCCAACCAACGGTTAATTGTAAAGAATAAGAAGGGAGAAATGCAGTTAGGAGGGGTCATATATAACGACAGTGCCGATAAGGCCGCACGCTTCATCCTCAATTGCAACCAAAAAAAGATTCCCCTTTTATTTTTACAGGATGTTACCGGGTTTATGGTTGGCAGCCGAAGTGAGCATGCAGGTATTATTAAGGATGGAGCCAAACTGGTGAATGCGGTGGCTAATTCTATTGTACCCAAAATCACCATTATTACAGGGAACTCTTATGGAGCAGGCAATTATGCCATGTGCGGGAAGGCCTACGATCCCCGTTTTATTTATGCCTGGCCTACTGCAAAAATTGCGGTAATGGGAGGCGAGCAGGCAGCCAAAACCATGCTCCAGATACAGGTGGCCTCTATGAAGGCAAAGGGGGAAACGCCCACGATGGAAGAGGAACAACAAATCCTGAAAACTATTACCGATGATTACAACCGAAAGGCCGAGCCGGTATATGCAGCCTCCCGGTTATGGGTAGATGAAATTATCGACCCACGCGATACCCGGAAATTAATTTCTGAAGCCATTCATGCCGCTAATCATTCTCCGGTGCGTGATACTTTTCAAACAGGCGTATTTCAGGTATGACAGGCAAACCCATTGTGATTTATACCGATGGCAGTTCCCGGGGCAACCCGGGCCCGGGAGGCTATGGCGCCCTCCTGATATATGGAAACCACCGAAAAGAAATTTCCAAAGGATACCGGCTCACCACAAACAACCGAATGGAACTCCTGGGGATCATTGAAGCCCTCAAACTGATTACTTCCACCGACCATCCCATAGAAATTTTTTCTGACAGCAAGTATGTGGTTAACGCCATTAATAAAGGGTGGCTTTCCAAATGGTTGCGTACCGGTTTTGCCGGAGGTAAGAAAAATAGGGATCTGTGGATTGACTATTCCACCATTGCATCAAAATTTAATAAACTGTCGGTAACCTGGGTTAAAGGCCATGCATCGAATCCTTTCAATAACCGGTGCGATGAACTGGCCACTGCTGCGGCAGATGGACAAAACCTTGCCGTGGATGCGGGTTATGAATCCGACCCAAACAGTCTGTTCAAATAAAAAGGCAGCATTTATGCCGTGGCGAAATATTTAGCCGATACGGTGCGGTAAATATGGTAAACCCCAAACAAGCCAAAAGTATATACCAGGTCGGCAATTAAGGCCGTGCGGAAAAAGGGCAGGGCTGCTACATAACAATCAATCAGCCCGGCGCCATTCTGAGGGTAGGTTTGGTAAATGGGGTTTTCAATCAGGAAATAAGAAAGGTTAGAAAGTACATAGAAAATAATAGACGCCGAAATGGAATAGGCTGCCAGGTTTAACGGCTTTGTATTTTTAAGCGTAAAAGCAAATACGGTGATAAGGGCAAGGATGCCATATCCGGCCAGTTGACCCCATCCCCAAAATCCGGGCGCTACGCCAAATACTTCAAACAATACATCCGAGAGAAACATGGCAAACAGGGGCATGGCAAAGGCCAGCTTTTTGTTTGGCAGTATGGCCCCCGAAAATAACGCCATACCGATGATAGGGCTGAAATTATCGGGATACATCGCTACTCTGGAAACGGCCGCAGCCACCACTAATAAAGAAGCCACTATAATGGATAAAGTATTTTGTTTGTTCATCACTGAGGTTTTGGCAAAAATACAACTAAATCTTTTTTGATTTACCCGAAATCTATTTACTCCCTTTTGATCCGGGGGCTTATTAGTTTTAGAAAATGGCTAAACACAATTTATTGGGCAAAAGAGGCGAGGACAAAGCAGTGAAATTGCTTCTGGGTTGGGGCTTTGTTATCCAGGCCCGAAACTGGCGGCACAGCTATTGGGAAATTGATATCATTGCATCAAAAGGAGATGTCCTTCATTTTATTGAAGTGAAAACAAGAAGCTCCACCAATATGGGTTTCCCTGAAGATGGGGTAAACGAAAAGAAATTGGAAAACCTGCTCAATGCAAGCGATTTTTTTTGCGAAAAACACCCGCAATGGAAAATGATTCAATTCGATATCCTCTCCATTCTGTTGTTGAAGGAAAGAGAAGAATACCTGTTTATAGAAGATGTATTTATTTAGTTTCTTTCCCTTCTATGATGGGAATTAATTTTTCAACCATTTTATAAGTGGCCGGACAATATTCAATATTTTGGATATGTACATGGGTGTAATCACTCCATTTCCTTTTAGATAAATGAGGGAACCCCGCACAATCTGCCGGCCTGATTTCGTAGATCGTGCATTTATTCGTTTTGAGATCGAGAAACTGGCATGGCATTTTTTTGTTGATGTAGTCGCCGTCCTGCTTTTTCAACCATTGTTTAATAAAGGCTTCGGGGGTTTGGTTGAAATGGGCTGAAATTCGTTTGATATCCTGTTTGGTGAAAGTGGGGGTCATGCTCTTACAGCAGTTGGCACAACTCAGGCAATCCACTTCCTTCCAAACCAGCGGTTCTGTTTGTGACGTAATACTGTCCATTCCCCTGGGTGGAGTCTTTCCGGTTTTTCTTAAAAAACTTCTGAAGGCTTTGCGGTGTAAGGTAAGTTTGCGGCGGAAAGAACGAAAATTAACAGGCAGCATGAAGGATCGGTTTGAAGGAAATTTTGAAAAACGAAATTAATGTTTAATTATCTTGTACCTGCCCGAAATTTTATTACGCATGTGGGAACCGTATAAGAAAGGATTTAAAGCCTGGCTTCAGTTGGAGAAGTCGGTATCTGCCAACACCGTGGATGCCTACCTGCGGGATATAACCCATCTCACTAATTTCCTTCTTGAGAATGGGATTCAAAAAGATCCGGGGAGTATCAAATTGAAAGACCTGGAATTGTTTCTCCGGTATATCCATCAGTTGGGTATGTCGGCCACCTCACAAGCCAGGATGATTTCGGGAATCCGAAGTTTTTTTAAATATGCATCCATCGAAGGATTTTGCAGTATCGACCCCTCCCTATTATTGGAATCCCCCAAACAACGCCGAAAACTCCCGGACGTACTAACGGTGGAAGAGATAGAATCCATAATTGCTGCCATCGACCTTAGTAAACCCGAAGGGGAACGAAACCGCGCCATCATCGAAACCATGTACAGTTGTGGCCTCCGGGTATCTGAATTGGTAAACCTGAAATTAAGCCAGTTGTATTTTGATGTGGGATTTATCCGGGTGATTGGCAAAGGAGATAAAGAAAGGCTGGTGCCCATCGGCACTACGGCCATGAAATACCTTGACCAGTACATTCACCTCATCAGAAATAAGGTGCCGGTACAAAGAGGAGAGGAAGATATCGTATTCCTGAACCGCCGGGGAAAGCGGCTTACCAGGCTGATGATTTTTTTGATTCTTAAAGAACTTGCCGCTAAAGCCGGAATCAGCAAAAATATTTCGCCCCATACTTTTCGCCATTCCTTTGCTACGCACCTTGTGGAGGGTGGCGCCGATCTACGGGCGGTACAGGAAATGCTGGGACATGAAAGCATAACGACAACCGAAATTTATACGCATCTCGACAGGGAATTTTTGCGGACAACCCTTCAACAGTTTCATCCGGCCTTCCAAAAAAAATAACAACCATCACTGGTAAATAGGAATAATTATTTATGCTCCTGACCTCCAATAAATGGGTAAGAAAAAAAATAAAAGAATCCTGAATTTGGAATTAATTTTCCCCTTCTAAAATTGAAGTTTTATGTGCGAACATCGGGGTAGGGTTATAACTTTTATTAATAACGCGGTTACGGTAGTTTTTAAACATACTTTGCCACCTCAGTTCCAAAACGCCCCATACGCCTTCTTTAATAATTCCTTTATTCATTTTACTAACTCCTTCCTGCCTGTCAATAAAGGTAATGGGCACTTCCTTTACTTTAAATCCCAGTTTCCAGGCGGCAAACTTCATTTCAATCTGGAAAGCATAGCCCACAAAACTGATGTTATCCAAATTGATGTTTTCCAAAACTTCGCGGCGGTAACAAACAAAACCGGCAGTAGGATCCTTAATAGGCATCCAGGTAATAATACGGGTATATAAGGAAGCCCCTTTAGAAAGAAGGATGCGGTTGGCCGGCCAATTAGCCACAGCGCCACCCTTTATATACCGGCTCCCTACGGCCACATCTGCACCAGAAGCACATGCCTGGTATAACCGTTCAAGATCGGAGGGGTTATGGGAGAAATCGGCATCCATTTCAAAAATGTAACGGTAGCCTTTTTCGAGTGCCCAGCGGAACCCATGAATATAGGCTGTACCGAGCCCTTGTTTTCCATGCCTTTCTTCTAAGAATAATTGACCGGGAAAAGTTGAAAAGAGTGATTTTACAAGCTGGGCTGTTCCATCGGGGGAAGAGTCATCAATAATAAGTATATGGTAACCCAGGTTAAGATTAATCACCGCATGGATGATCTTCTCAATATTTTCCTTTTCATTAAAAGTGGGTATGATGACAATTTTTTCCAATATTATTGACCCGGGTTTATTCTCAAATTTAGGCATTTATTTTTGTTGCCATCCCCGTGAAAGGCACCATTAAACCGGTTTTAACAGGGTTTTATTCAACAACTCGGTAAGTTTTTTCTTGGTGTGCAAAGGAAAATCACCCTTCATCATCCAATCGTAATACTGGGGTTCATTTTTCAAAATTTCAGCCACCGATTTTCCTTTATATTTTCCGAAATTAAATATTTCAACCCCGTTATCATCATATATAAAACGACGGGCATAATCTACAATCTTATCTTCTCCAATAATCGCAAACAGGGAATCGATGGTATGGCCAAGTTGTGGATACCGGTCTAATTGAGCCATAAATACATCAATAGTGGCATTTACATCCGCTTCGGCACTATGGGCATTTTGCAATTCCTTATTGCAATAAAATTTATAGGCGGCAACCAGGGTACGCGGTTCCATGCTGTAAAATACATGTTGCACATCTACCATCCTCCGGTCGCTTAATTCCACATCCATGCCGGCGCGGATAAATTCTTCCATTAAAAGGGGAATGTCAAACCGGTTGCTGTTATATCCACCCAGGTCGCAGTTTTCTAAAAACTGTTTGATTTCGTTTGCCACCTGTTTAAAAGTAGGTGCATCCTTTACCATTTCATTGGTAATGCCATGGATATCGGAGGAAGCCTGGGGAATATTCATTTCCGGATTTACCAATTTCCGTTTCACCTGTTTTTCGCCAGTGGGGAGAACTTTTACAATGGCAATCTCAATAATACGGTCAGATGAAAGGTTTACCCCGGTCGTTTCCAGGTCGATAAAGGCCATTGGACGGGTTAATTGGAGCATAAATCGTTGGTTTTAATAGGTTAATTATCTACAAATGTAATAGAATAAAAAAAGTATTTTGTAGTGGAAAACACTATTTCTTTCCTTTCGTCGTTTAGCTTTCAGAAACTATCTTTGTAACAGAAACAATTTTAATATGAAAAAGTTGATTCTTGCCTTTGTTGTACTGTCGCTCATTGCCGTTTCTTTATCGAGTTGCAGTTCAAGCCGTAAAGGCGGATGCCCCATGACGGAGAAGATCATCCGTGGGTAATTTGTAACTTGCAGCATGAATTGGACCTACCTTACCAATGAATCTGACTTGGAGGATATCAAAGCACGCTCTCAAATTACACCCCAGGTAATCTTTAAACATAGTACCCGATGCAGCATTAGCAGCATGGCTAAAAGCCGGCTGGAAAGGGCGGATCAACCCGAAGGCATCTCATTTTACCTTTTAGATTTGATTCAATTCAGAAACCTGTCTAACCAGGTAGCTAATGAATTTCAGGTTCATCACGAATCCCCCCAAATCCTTTTGATCAAAAAGGGTGAATGTATTTTCACGGAAAGCCATAGTGGTATCCGTATGGATGATATCGTTACAGAAGCCACCTCCTTAAACTGATTAGAATCTGGCTGCCAGGGTAATCCCGTAGGTACGCGGATCGCCTAAATGTACCGCCCCAAAATCGTACGCATAGGCGATATACCTTTTTTGACCCAGGTTTTTCCCCCAAATACGGAAACTCAGGCTTTTATAAGAAATTCCTACCTGCGAGCTCAGGAGGCTGTAGTCTGATTGGCTGATGGTATTGGCAAAATCAAAATATTGTTTGCCCACATACCTAAACTGAATTCCCAGGTTGATTTCCCATTGAGAAGAAAACGGAATTGAATATAAGGCGCCGGTAAATCCTGTCCAGGTTGGACTGAACACCTGTCTCTTGCCATCGAGATTGAGGGTGGTACCATTGCTCGCATACTTCAGGTTGTTGAATTTAGAATCGGCTAAACCCAGCGATCCTTCCAGCTCCAGGTTCTTAATCGGGATTGCATTTACTTCCAGGTCAAACCCCTTTACATTTAATTTTCCGGTATTCCGGGTTACGGTTACTGCCTCCGGTAGGATGAGGGTGGGCACCTGGGCATCTCTTAATGAAGTATAATATAGGGCCGCATGTACAGCCAATTTTTGGCTGTTATATTTCCATCCCAGTTCCAGGTTGTGGCTGAACTCCGGCTTGTATTGGTATAGGGGTGGAGTGGATGGATCCGGATTTAAACCGGTAAGTCCTCCTGCACGGAACCCTTTGCTGTAAATAAGGTATCCGCTGTTTTTAGAGTCCGGCGAAAAAGAAATCCCAACTTTTGGCGACCAGGCTTCAAAATTAGCAGAGGCCGACGTATCGGGTCGGGTCTCAAACAAAGGGTCTGTAATTCCATCCTTAAAATATTCACCTTTTACATCGGAATACTTGTGTTCATCATCGAAACGCAATCCGGCAAATGCGGTAATTGTTTTTGAAACCTGGTAATTAAACTGCCCAAAGAATGCAATACCATGACCATAATTTTTTGTAGTTGCCAAGGACCCAAAATTGATGTCAGGTGCACCCATTAAACCGGCATCCTCTCCAAAATGAGTCATTTGTTTTACCGGGTTGTGCTGGTAAAAGAAAAATCCACCCGCAGTCCAGTTAATTTTATTGTCTTTAGCATTTCCGGATGCCCTTAATTCCTGGGTAAATACTTTTACGTTGTTCCATTTCCTGCCATAATTATTAATGATGGTTACCATGTCGGCCGGAGAAAAATCGCCATCGAGGGGGGCATCATAGTACCGGTAATTTTGCTGGTATGCCGATTGGGATACGAGCTTAACTGATTTGAATGTCTTTTTAATGACGAGGGAAAGATTTTGGGTATTATCATGCATAACGGCTGTGGCATTCTGCGATAAATGGAAGGGGGAAGCCAATGCTTCTTCCTTTCCCTGCACCAGGGGAAATGCCCCGTAATTTTTTTTGTTGTACTGTTTATAGTTGAGGGTAATGCTCAGTTGTTTGGGGGAGATATATTTCAGGTAATAGTTTCCCGCAAACCCTTTTATATCGTCAAAATTCTTATGGTTGAAATCATTGGTATAAAATCCGTCATCCGATTGCCCGAGAAGGGATACGCCGGCAAATAATCGGTTCTTCACCAGGGCGCCCCGGGTTGCTGCCTGCAGGTGAAGCCGGTGATAGTTGCCGGCACTAAGGGAAAGGTTCGATTGCCATGCATTGGCAGGCTGCCTGGTACGGATGCTGATGACAGCCCCTAATGCATTTCGCCCATACAAAGTTCCCTGTGGCCCCCGTAAAATTTCAATTCGTTCAATATCCCAGAGCGGAGAAATGTAGGTATCGAGGCTGAATTGATTTACCCCATCAATATAGGTGGCCACCGCCGGATCGTACGAGGTGGTGCCAATCCCCCGGATGGAAGCTACATTCCGGCCATCTCCTGAATTGGCGATATACAGATTTGATACCATGGCGGTCAGTTCATCCTGCGATCCCAAATTTTGGAATGCAATTTTCTCTCCGTTAATAACGGTTATGGATAGTGGCTTCTTTAAATTGGTGCCTTCTGTTTTTTCGGCAGATACCACTACCTGCCCCAGGTCCCGGTGCCGGAAGGGTAATACAATAGTTAATTCTCTGTTTTTGACCGTATCCGGTTTTAAAAGCATGGAAGCATAGCCCACGGCTGAAAATTCCAGGATGGCATCCCGGTTCAATCCTCCGATTTCGAACTTTCCATTGTTATCTGCCGAAAGGTAGATATCGGAATTCAGCAGGTGAATGGTTGCTTTTGGAACAGGCGCTCCATTTGCATTTATCACATTTCCTTTTTGAGTTTGGCAGAATACCAGGACTGAAAATAAAAGTAACAGGGTAGTGAGTATAAGATGCCGCATGATGTATGGGTAAGGATTCAAAATTAACGCCAAAACATGAGCAGGAAAGAAATTCCTGTTTAAAAAATGCAGGGAACCCGGTTAACCGCCAAAAGCCGGATATGCCATGCACTCTTTTATAGCGTAAAGAGGAGAGGTATATGGGCAGTTACAATGATTCTTTAATGGAAAAACAATACCGCGTTTCCTGCCGGTAAACCTGGCCGGGTAGTAATAGGGTAGATGGAAACTGGGGTTTATTTGGACTGTCGGGAAAGTGTTGGGCCTCTAAGCAAATTGCCGGAAAGGGAGGAATGGGATAGGGGCTTAATATTTTATGCAGGTGGTTTGCAGTATATACCTGCATGCCGGGTTCGGTGGTGAATACTTCCATCCATATACCCGACTCCGGTTCAAACAATCCGGCTGCTTTATGTAAGGCATAATTTCCTTCCTGGTATTGTTTAAGTACATAGTTATTATCTAATCCGGAGGGGAGTTGCCGGATAATATCTTTCACTAAAACGGGTTTGCCTAAATCGTAACCCGAATCTTTTACCGGTAACAATTTACCGGTAGGGATATTTTCATTATCGGTTTCGGTAATAAAATCGGCATCTACCCAAACATAATGGTCCAGTACGCTGGTTGGAGATCCGTATAAATTGAAATAACCGTGCTGGGTGAAGCACACGGGGGTTGGTTTCGTACTGGTGGCTTCATATTGAAGAACAAGGGCATTGTCATCGCTTACGGTGAAGGTTACCCGCACCGTAAGATCGCCGGGGAACCCCTGATCTCCATCGGGGCTTAGAATAGTAAGGGTGAGTTTATTTTCGGCCAGGTCGCTCAACTTCCAGAACCGTTTTGATAAATTATCTTTTCCGCCGTGCAGGATATTATTTCCTTCATTGGCGGCCAGGGCATATCGATGTCCGTTGATGCTGAATGCGGCTCCTCCAATTCGGTTGGCGTACCTTCCTACAATCGATCCAATATGGTGATCGAGATTCGGGATGTAGTTGAGGAAGTCGCTGAAACCAAAAACCACATCCCTGAAGCCGGTATGCCGGCAGGGGACAACCAGCCTGCTGATGATCCCTCCTATATTGAGCACATCCGCCACCATCCCATTTTTGTTTTGAATCGTAAATCGCATGACGGGCTTGCCTTGATAGTTTCCTAACCGGACGCCCTGCGGAAAATAAGGGTTCATATTTGTTGTTTATTTTTCAATACGTGAATTTACAATTTTCATCTCCTGAAAAATTTATTCCGGGTAATCGGGGTTGCTAATTAAATGCGGTAAGAGCCAGGGTCGGTTTACCCAGGTTATTGAAAGCGCCCAGCGTATATCCCTTCCAGTTATTATGTGCTTCCGGTTCCCAGTAAAATACGCCCAGTCCCTTGCCTTGGCTAACCTGTTTTGTTTTTTGAATAAGGTCGGTAAGGAATTGTTTGCAGGATGCGGAATCCGTCCAGCTCATTCCTGTTTCGGTAACCATAACCTCGCTTCCATATCGCGATACCATATCGTTCATATTGGCCATGCATTGCTGGTTCAGGCTTTGCCAGTTTGATGTAGTTGGGTAGAGGGAAATGCCCACTACATCCCAGGTTGCTCCATGATCTTTTAATCCATCGAGGTTCCACCGGTACAGGTTATTATCAAACCCGTTTGAAAGATGGACGATCACTTTCATGTTTTCATCTACCGATTTTACGGCATCATATCCTTTTTTAAAGAGCTGGGCATAATTAGCCATGTGTGTGGAGGCCCTTCCATCCTCCCAAAGCAGGCCATCATTGGTTTCGTTTCCCACCTGCACCCAGGCGGGTGTGCAGCCTTGTTGTTGCAATTTCAACAGCACGGCCCGGGTGTGGGCGTAAACTGAATCTAAAAGCTGATTAAAATTTAATGGGACCCAGGAAGCAGGTTTCTGCTGATGGCCGGGGTCGGCCCAGGTATCGCTATAATGAAAATCAATAAGAATCTGCATGCCTAAATTCTTAGCCCGGGCAGCTTTTGCCAATACATCCTGCAAACCATTGTATCCATCAGCAGGGTTTACCCATACCCGCAGCCGGATTGCATTCATGCCCATATCTTTTAATAAAGACATACATTCCTGTGGTTGGTTCTGGAGGTTAATAAATGGTTGGCTTTGGGCTTCCATTTCGGTGAGCCAGCTTACGTCTGCACCTTTTGCGAAGAAAGCGGTGGAATCTCTGTCGCCCGGTATAACATTCCCCGATTTGTTGCAGCCAATGGATGTTATGAGTAAGAAAAATGCAAATAGCAGGTGGATTTTCATCTTTCAAAATAGGCAATTCCAAAGGAAATAAAAAAAGGGATCCGAATGGAATCCCCCGAAATCGTGGAGCTGTCGAGAATCGAACTCGAGTCCAAACATATCCTACATAAGCTTTCTACATGTTTATTTCTTCATTGATTGTAGGGAAATGGCAGGAGAAAAACAAACCAACCAAATCCTTAGAAGAATGGTCTTAGACAACCGTCACTTCATTCGGCTGCAGCAGCCCGGCATTGTTTTGAGTCGGCGGCGGATCGGGTAGCAGGCAAACCCAATCGGCGGCCCAAATGGCAACCTAATTATAATTAGGCAGCCATGGCGAACGAATTGTTGCCATTTAAAAGTTTGAATATTCAGATTAAAGTGCTAATTATCCAACGCACTACATGCTTACTTATAAAGATCTATGCTGTCAAAACCGGTCAGCCCCGTTTTGCAACTGCAAATTTAATCAAAATTTTATCCGGTATTTAATCCATTTCGTTAAAATAAACTTACAGACCTTTGCCAGCCATGAACCCATCTGCGTACTACCAACAGCAACAGGAAAAATACAGCCGCGAACTCGACCAATGCCGGAAAAGGAAAACAGGATTGGGTGTCATCCGTTTTGGAAATATAGCCCTCCTGATTTTGATAATGTATTTCAGCTGGCAGGTTTCCCCATTATTAGCCATGGTACTGGCCTTCCTGCTGTTACTACTTTTTGGATGGCTGGTTAAGAGAGATATTGATAATAACCATCGTATCGATCACATCCAGCGTTTATTGGATGCCGTTACCCAGGAAACCCTGGCCTTAGGCGGGAAGTACAACCAGTTTCCCGGTGGGTTGCCATGGAAACCGGCACAGCACCGGTATGCGGAGGACCTTGACCTCTTTGGACAATTTTCTTTATTTCAGTTTTTGAACCGGGCCGGGTCCGAGCCGGGGGAAAAGAAACTGGCGGAGTGGCTTCTTTCTCCTGCTTCCGGATCTGAAATTTCACGGCGAAATGAGGCGGTAAAAGAACTGGCTTCATTACCCAATACCTTGTTGGAACACCGGGCCTTCAGTATGGAGAACAGGATAAGTATTCAAACAGAAACTCGGTTAGGGCAATGGCTCGGAGAACCCGCTGTTTTTTCGGGCTTTGCACACTGGAAATGGATTCGGTATGTTTTCCCGGTATGGATGGTATCTGTCCTGGTTTTTTATATTGCGGGGATACTTTCTCTGCCATACCTGATTTATTCCCTGTTATTTTCGGGGGTGATTTCTTACCAACTCAATAAATCGGTTGCCCCCATTCATAATTCACTATCCTTTATGGTGGGGGAGTTGAACGGACTATCGAAGAGGCTGACCTTAATTGAGCAACCCCATTTTCAATCCGAAGAATTAAAAAATATCCAGGGAAAACTGGTTAAGAATAACCAAAAAGGTTCAGAGAAAATTTCAAAGCTGGAGCAAATTTTGTCCCGGCTCGATCTACGGTATAATATGGTGCTTTCTGCTCCCTTGAATCTGTTCCTCTTGTGGAATATCCAACAAATGCTAAACCTGGAAAAGTGGAAAAAGGATATCGCAGACGAGCCCATACAATGGATAGATTCCCTGGCAACTATGGATGCGCTCAACTCTTTTGCCACCCTCTCTTTTAACCAGCCGGATTGGGTGTTCCCAGTCATTAATAATCAATATTTTTATTTTTCAGGGAGGGAGATTGGCCACCCGTTAATCCCCGAAGAGAAGCGCATAAACAACTCCGTTAACATTACCAGCAAAGGCCAGATTATGCTGATTACCGGCAGTAATATGGCAGGGAAAAGTACGTACCTGAGAAGCATTGGAGTGAATACGGTGCTGGCCATGGCCGGGGCCCCGGTTTGTGCCCGGCAATTTGAGATTTCGCATGTACATCTTATTTCCAGTATGCGAATAGCCGATAACCTGGAAGAAAGTACCTCTACCTTTTATGCGGAGCTAAAAAAATTGAAACAGGTAATAGATGCTGCCAATAGGGGGGAAAAGATTCTGGTATTGCTCGATGAAATATTGCGGGGTACCAATTCGCACGACCGGCATATTGGGTCTAAAGCCCTCATCCGCCAGCTAATTCAAAATCAGGTGGTGGCCATTGTAGCCACCCACGATCTGGCCCTGGCTGATTATGCCCAGCAGTTCCCTTCCCATATTACCAATTATTATTTTGATGTTTCCGTGAACGGGGAGGACCTCCGTTTCGATTATAAACTGAAAACCGGGATTTGCAATAGCATGAACGCTTCCGTGATGATGAAGAAAATAGGCATCAACCTGGATGATTCGGAAGTTTCCGGTTAAGGCCTCGAAAATATTATCTTTGCGCCCCTGATGAAATATAATAACGAGATTAACCGCCGGAAGACCTTTGCCATCATTTCTCACCCCGATGCGGGAAAAACCACCCTTACAGAGAAATTCCTGCTTTTTGGCGGTGCCATCCAAACCGCCGGCGCAGTGAAGAGCAATAAAATTAAAAAACACGCTACCAGCGATTTCATGGAAATTGAAAGACAGCGTGGAATTAGTGTGGCCACCAGCGTTATGACCTTCGAATACAAAGATCATCTCATTAACCTGCTGGATACTCCCGGCCACAAAGACTTTGCCGAAGATACCTTTCGCACCCTTACCGCCGTAGACAGCGTGGTGCTGGTGGTGGATAGTGTTAACGGAGTAGAAGAACAAACCCGGCGTTTGATGGAAGTGATAGCCATGCGCAAGACCCCGGTGATGGTGTTCATCAATAAAATGGACCGGGATGGGAAAAATCGCTTCGATTTATTAGAAGAAATTGAAAAGGAACTGAAGATCCAGCTTCATCCCACCACCTTCCCCATCAACAGTGGAAAGGATTTTAAAGGGGTGTATAACCTGGCAGAAAAAAACCTCGTGTTGTTTACTGCCGGCACAAAAGCAACAGAGGATGACCAACTTCGAATAAGCGATCTTTCCGATCCGGTGTTAGATGCTAAAATTGGAAAAAAAGATGCAGATGTACTTCGAGAGGATGTGGAATTAATTGATGGAGTTTATGGAGATCTGAATGTGGACGAATATCTTGCCGGTAACATTGCTCCTGTTTTCTTTGGATCGGCGGTGAATAATTTCGGGGTAAAAGAATTATTAGACCGGTTTATTGAAATCGCACCTACGCCAAGAAGCCGTGAGACCACCCAGCGGCAGGTTGACCCCACCGAGGATAAGTTCAGTGGTTTTATATTTAAAATCCACGCCAACCTGGATCCCAAACACCGCGACCGGATTGCATTTTTACGTGTTTGTAGCGGAAAATTTGTCCGCAATACATACTATCACCATGTGCGGCTCGATAAGGATGTAAGGTTTAGTAATCCTTACAGCTTCCTCGCACGCCAGAAAGATGTGATTGAAGAAGCTTATTCTGGCGACGTAGTGGGACTATTTGATACCGGTAATTTTAAAATTGGCGATACCCTCACCGAAGGGGAAAATTTCTATTATACCGGGATACCCAGTTTCTCTCCTGAAATTTTTAAGGAGGTGGTAAATAAAGACCCCATGAAAACAAAGCAACTCGAAAAGGGGCTGTTGCAATTAACCGATGAGGGAGTGGCACAAATGTTTACTCAGTTTGGAGGAAATAAAAAAATCATCGGTTGTGTGGGTGAACTTCAGTTTGAAGTGATCCAATACAGGCTGTTACAGGAATATGGAGCCTCTGTGCAAATGAACAGCCTTCCTTTTTATAAAGCCTGCTGGATAACCAGTAAAGACCCCAAAAAGCTGGAAGATTTCATTAAATATAAACAGGCTAATATTGCCGAAGATAAAGATGGCCACCTGGTTTACCTGGCTCAATCGGAATGGTTCTTGAATACGGAAAGAACCAATAATCCCGATATAGAATTTCATTTTACCAGCGAAATTCATAAATAATATTCCACTTTCGTGGCGGGAATTTCTTATTCGTGCATTCGTGGCATGGGTTTTCCTATTCGTGCATTCGTAGTGAGGGTTTCTTATTCGTGCATTCGTGGTGAGGGTTTCTTATTCGTGCATTCGTGGCGGGGATTTCATATTCGTGCATTCGTGGCGGGGATTTCATATTCGTGCATTCGTGGTGAGAATTTCATATTCGTGCATTCGTGGCGGGGATTTCTTATTCGTGCATTCGTGGCGGGGATTTCCTATTCGTGCATTCGTGGCGGGGATTTCTTATTCGTGCATTCGTGGCGGGGATTTCATATTCGTGCATTCGTGGCGGGAATTTCTTATTCGTGCATTCGTGGCTAAACCTTCTCCCATCTATTTTATAAAACAATTCTTTTATAATTTAATTTTAATTCTCCAAAGTTTACAATTAGAGCCAGTCTGTTTTTAGATACTTTTAAATAGTTGACAGCTTGTGCAATAAATTGATCATGAATACCGGTTGCCGATTTTATTTCAAGTATTATTTTATCATAAATCACAAAATCTGCATAAAACTTATGGGGTAGGATTATTTCCTTGTAATTCACTTCATATAGACGCTCTCTTTGGTAATTAATTCCTGAACATCTTAATTCATATTCCATAGCATCCTTATACACAATTTCTAAAAACCCAGCGCCAAGCTGATTGTGTATATCCATACATTTCCTAATTATTTTAAAGCTTTCTTCCCTAAATAAAATACCGGAATCTTTTTTCACCTGTATGCGATTTGAATCGTGGATTTTTCGATTGTATTTAGAAAACCTAAAATACTATCTTATTCGATTTGGTAATAAATGATGAACTGAAGAAAATTTAATTTGATAATATTTATTTTTAGGAATAGTTAGCCACGAATGCACGAATAGTTGGCCACGAATGCACGAATAATTTGCCACGAATGCACGAATATTTTGCCACGAATGCACGAATATTTTGCCACGAATGCACGAATAATTTGCCACGAATGCACGAATAGTAATACACGAAGAGGCTAACTGTAATTCGATAGAAATTTCAGGATTTATTTACCCAGATAGTTTTGTGGCGAAATTGACTTCAGTTCTTTTTTAATGGCAGCAGGAATTTTTAATCCATCAATAAATTTATGAATCGATTTTTTATCAATACCTGCGTTGCCACGGGTGAGGTCTTTTAATACCTCATACGGCTTCGGGTAATTTTCTCTTCGTAAAATGGTTTGAATGGCTTCAGCAATTACAGCCCAGTTTTGATTGAGGTCGGCGGCTATTTTTGGCTCATTCAACAGCAATTTCCCCATTCCTTTTTCAATTGATTTAATAGCGAGCAGGGTATGGCCAACGGGTACTCCGGCGTTCCGCAGCACGGTGCTGTCGGTTAAATCACGCTGCAGCCTTGAAATGGGAAGTTTGGCAGACAGATGTTCAAAAATTGCATTTGCCATTCCCAGGTTCCCTTCCGCATTTTCAAAATCGATAGGGTTCACCTTATGCGGCATGGCGCTGCTTCCCACTTCTCCCTTTTTAAGTTTTTGCTTGAAGTAATCCAGGCTGATGTAAGTCCATAGATCCCGGCAAAAATCAATAAGGATGGTGTTCATCCGTTTCATGGCATCAAAATGCGTTGCCAGTCCATCGTAATGTTCAATCTGGGTGGTGTATTGTTGCCTTTGCAGACCCAGTTTATCTTCTAAAAAGCTATTGGCAAACTTTATCCAATTTGTTTTTGGGAAAGCCACCACGTGTGCATTAAAATTACCGGTGGCTCCTCCAAATTTTGCCGAGAAGGGAATATAACTGAAAAGTTGAATTTGGTTTTCGATGCGTTCAACAAACACCATCAGCTCCTTACCCAAACGGGTAGGGGAAGCGGGTTGGCCATGGGTGCGGGCAAGCATAGGTATGGATTTCCATTTCGTGGCAAGTGATTTAATTTGCGCCTGTAGGTTCAGCAGCGCCGGGAGGTATTCATACTCCATGCAGTCTTTCCAAAGCAGGGGAAAGGCCGTGTTGTTGATGTCCTGTGAGGTAAGTCCGAAGTGTATCCACTCGGCATATTGCCCGGCTCCCAATTCCTCCAGTTTTTGCTTCAGGAAGTATTCCACTGCTTTTACATCGTGGTTGGTAACCGATTCCAATTCTTTGATCCGGATGGCATCCTCCATATTAAACCCCGTGATTACTTCCCTGAATTTTCTTTTGATTTCGGAAGAGAGTTTGAATAACCGGCTTTCTTCCAGGGCAAAAAAGTATTCCAATTCCACCACCACACGGTAACGGATAAGGGCGAATTCGGAAAAATAGGCCGAAAGATTCTGGGTTGATTTACGGTACCGGCCATCGATGGGAGAAATTGCCAAAAGGGGATCGAGCTGCATTTGGCAAAGTTAGGATAGAAAAATGGATCAGCGTTTTGGCTTACGTCTCAGCCTGTCCCATATTTTGGCAGCCACGCTGTTAAAGTCGTCTGATACGTTCATCCGCAGCATGGCAGGGATATAGATTCCGGCAAACAGCACCCCCCTGAAAATGGCATCAATATAAATATTACTCATTTGCGGAATCGCCCATACCAGCAGAAATATGATTAACCCTACCATTATTACTTTAAGGTGGGAAAAGCTATAAGGCTGCCACCCATATTTCCGGTAAATAAACAGAAACCTCACAAAATTGAATATACAAAGCGCCACCAGGTTTGATATGGCCGCTCCAACAATGCCAAATTCTTTGATCATAAAAAAGTTGAGAGGGAATGCCATCAATGTAAGCAATACATTGGTCCAGAAATCAAATTTCCAATTAATGGATGTACCAATAATTAACCCGTTTACCCCGGTGCCAAGGTCAATCAGTTTGGCTAATCCCATAATGGCTACAATAGTGGGCACTTCCTTCCATTCTTCTGCATCCAGAAAACTAACCAGATCGTGAATGCAGAGTAATACTCCAAAATAAATCAACAGTCCCGATACCAGCAGGGTTACCGTGCTTTTGTGGTATATGTTTTGAATCTGGTCGTACTTTTTTTCCTTCCAGGACTCTGCTAATACCGGAGTGGCAATTGCATTAATACTTCGCAATGGTAAATCCATGAAAGCCACCAGGTAGGCGGCAATGGTAAATACAGCGGTTTGCTCCAATCCTTTTAACCCGATGATCATAAAGGAGTCCACTGTTTTGGATGCAATATTTAAAAAGCTGGCCCCAAACACAAAAAGGCCAAAGGCAATCATCTTCGATTTAAATCGACGGGTAACCTTACTGATCCGGAAATTAAATTTCCATTGCCTGCTGGAAACTAAAACAAAAAACAAAACCAAAACCGGGATCAGGTACAGCAGGCTGAACAGGTTCATAAACATGCCGTGGCTGATAACATTAAACACGACTAATAAAATCAACAGGGTAGTAAGTACGCGAATACCGGTTTCCCGTAAAAAGTTGGTGGTTACCGTTTTTTTGAAACTCCATCCAAAAGACTCCATCCAGGCATAAGCCAGCATTAAAAAGGTGAACGGATAAATGAGGTCAAAATTTTCGGCAAACAAGGGCGATTTACCCAGTTTGCGGATAATAAAATCCCGGAAGATGTAACCCGTTAAACAAATCATGGCAAACCCAATCAGGCAAATTACAGCCGTAATAAAAGGCAGGTCATTTTCTTTCGGCTTGGTATACGACCGGTAAAATGGATAGAACTTATAAATGACAGGCAAGGTGCCCAGGGTGGCCAGGGAAGAAAGAATGGTAGCCGTATCAATTAAAGCCCGGGTTAAACCATATTCTGCCTGGCTAAACACTTTGGGAAAAAGAAAAACGGTGTTTACTGCGCCTATTATAAAGCCAATAAGCAGAAAAATGGACGATTTGGTTCCTTGTTGTTGGATTACTCCCATACGGGCATATCAGCTTTTCGTTCGTATTTTTGCAGCCCTAAAAATAACCTATTTAATTAAAAGCTTTTTGAAAGATAAGATTCGGGTAGGAAGTGTGAGCTATCTTAATGCCCTCCCTTTGCTTTACGGAATGCGTCAGGGGATGTTAAAAGAAGACGCTGAGTTAATCATCGATTATCCCTCGGCGATAGCGGCTGATTTAGTTGCCGGTAAAATAGATGTAGGTCTGGTGCCGGTGGCGGTAATCCCTCAGGTTAAAGAGGCACAAATTGTTACCCGATACGGGATTGGCTGCGATGGGGAAGTGGCCACGGTTTGCCTTTTTAGTGAGGTGCCCCTGGAGGAAATAAAGGAGGTACTGCTCGATTACCAAAGCCGAACCTCCGTGGCGCTGGTAAAACTGTTGTTTCAAAACTACTGGAAACGCGCTCCCCAATGGGTGCCTGCCTATCCCGGCTACGAAAGCAGGATTACCGGAACTACTGCAGGACTTGTGATTGGCGATCGTGCTTTTTTGCAACGAAAACATGCCAAATACATGTACGATCTGGGAGCCGCATGGAAAGAGTTCACCGGTCTTCCTTTTCTTTTTGCCGCCTGGATCGCAAACAAAACATTGCCAGAAACTTTTTTAATCGAATTTAATAAAGTGAACCAGTTTGGTTTGGATCATATCCCCGATATTGTGAAAACCATTGGGTACACACACTACGATTTGCAATATTATTTTACTGAGAATATTGATTACTGTCTGGATAAGAACAAAGAAATGGCGTTGAAGCTGTTTTTAGAAATGATATCAACGAATCAATAATACATTTCCTTTTTTATCAACCTTCCCACAGGGTGTATCAGCAGTTAAGTGATATACATAATTTCCGGCTAATGCGGGTTTCCCCAAATAGTGGCCATCCCAACATTGATCTTTGGATCTGGTTTCAAAAACGGTTTCACCATACCGGTTAAAAATAATGAGATGGAATTTACCGGCCTGTCCCCAATACCTTACCCCAAAACAATCGTTCAGGTTATCGCCATTAGGGGTAAAGGAATTAGGAATGTTGAATTGAAAATACTGCCCTCCTTTTACAAATACGGTAACCGTATCCCGGGCAATGCATCCGGAAGCATTGTAACCGGTAACTATATAGCTTGTTGTTTGCAATGGCGTGGCAATGGGGTTAGGGATATTTGCATCAGAAAGTCCGGCCGTGGGAAACCAGGAATAAGTGGATGATCCAATGCTGTTCAGGCTGGCAAAAGCATGTTGGCAATCTATGTCATTCGATTTCGAAACTTGCAAATTGGGTTTGGGCAATACATTTACAATTATTGAAAAGGTTGAATCATACAAACAAAAAGCATCGTGAATAGTGAGGGAGTAGGTGGTTTGTGAAAGCGGCGAAACAACCGGATTATAAATATGAACATTATTAATGGCTACAGCAGGCGACCAGGTATAGGTATAGTTATTTCCATTAAAGGCATTTAATTGTACCGGTGAACCGGCACATTGAGGTTGGGGCTGAGCCGGAGCATTAAATACCGGCTTTTCGCCGGTTGAAATGGTTACGCTGTCCTTCCCCTCACATCCCTCCGCCGAATATCCGGTTACATAAAATGTATAGGTTCCCGTTGAAGGCGAAGTGAAAACGGGGGAGGCGATATGCGGGTTATCCAGATTTGAAACCGGTTGCCATTGATAGGATAGTGCTCCGGTAGTGGTTAAATTGAAAGGCCCATTGGTACAGGAAGTAAAATTGTTGATGGTTTGTACCTGGGGTGTTGGGGCAATCTGGATATTTACGGTGGCAGTATCTGCACAACCGGTGGATGATATGGTTCCAATCAGGGAAAGTGTTTCAGCATGATGAGATACAAATACCGGACTTAGTATGTTGGGAGATGAAACGGCATTAGACGGTAACCAGGAAAATTGGTTGGCATCACTGAAGGAGGAGAGATGAAGAACCGTGCCGTCGCAAACCGTTGTATCAGGAAGAGTGGCAACAATCGGAACCGGGTTGATGCGGATCTGAACCGAATCAGTTCCCACACAACCATTGGAATCTGTTCCCTGAACATGAAGTACCTGATTAAAAGGATACGTACCGGTAAACTGGGGTGAAGCGATATTTGGGTTAGATAAATTTGCGGGTGGTGTCCAGGTATAATTTATTGCGCCCGTGGTTGCGAGCGAAAATGATGCCTGACCACAGAAACTGGTATCGGCGATAGTTTGTACATCAGGAAGAGGATTTACAGTTATATGGAGGGTGTCAAAAGAAAAACATCCGGCAGGAGATTCAGCCGTAATAATAAGTTGCGCTGATGCGTTGCCGTTAAATTGGGGGCTTAAAATTTGGGGATCGGATACGGGGGCGCCAGGGTTCCAAAACACCTGGCCGGCATTGGTACTGCTGGATAATAGGAGAGGTGAACCCAGGCAAATTGCAGTGTCCGGAATGGTTTGAACAAAAGGCAGGGAAGCAATCATGATCCGCACAGAATCAATACCTGAACAACTACCGGTGCTTGCTTGTAAATAGAAGGTGGTGGTGGTTGCAATGCTGGCGGTGGGAGTTAGGGTATTGCTATTGGCTAAATAAACAGCGGGCGACCAGGAGAAGGCCCCTGCATTGGTACTGGCATGGAGCATTATTTGCGCTGGCCCATTGCTGCAAATAGTAGAATCGGGCCCTGCGTCAACCTGAATGGTTGTTGCAACTATTTGTGTTGTGGCCGTATCTCTGCAACCTGTTTGGTCTTCCCCAAATAACGTAATTTGGTAAGTGCCCTCCGGATTGTAAATGTGCGATTCGGAGGCTGAGTTGCCAGTTGTCTGATCTCCAAAATCCCAGGTCCAGGAGGTGATGGGATTATATTGCGTGAAACCAATGGCATCCCATTGAAAACTATTACAGTTCGATGAAACCAGGGAGATTGCAATAGAATCAATATTTTTTACAAATGGGGTGCCTGCAAACGGAACGATCCAGTTAAACCCGGCATTGCCAATGGAACCGGATGTGGCTCCCCAGGCTTCATTCGCAAAATTTCGGCAAACTCCATTGGCCCCTCCTGTGGTAGATAAAATTACAGCAGGGGGAAGGCTTGAATTGGAAACCATTATGGAGCCGCCGCCCCCTCCACCACCGGGTCCGGCTTTTCCCGCGCCGCCTGCCCATAGGTCTGCCCCCTTTCCACCGTTGAGCGAAACAGGCAGGGGATTTTGAATGGTATTGGATACCAGGACAAGGGTGCCACCCGCCCCTCCGCCTCCCGATCCTACGAGGCAACCGGGAGTATTATTACCGCACTCGGGTGCATTTTCGCCATTCGAAATAATGCTATGGCCGTTATTTTTGAGAACGTCACATTTTATTATGGCAAGTCCGCCTCCTGCTCCGCCATCTGCTTTAAAGCCTGTTTGGTTATTGGAATGCCCTGCACCACCACCACCCCCCAAACCAATTCTGGTTTCAAAATTGGAATTTATGGATTCCCGTCCATCGAGCCCTCCATTGGCAAAGGGTATCGTACTATTACAAGGTGCTGCTTCAAATTGATAACCACCCAATCCGCCACGCCCACCGTTGCCGCCGCCACCCCCGCCCGACTTATAAGAATTTCCACCCCCTCCGCCATTGGCAATACGGCCTTTCCCTAAAGCGTGGTTGGCAGAAAGCAGGGCATATCCTTCTCCTTTTCCTGAAGCAAGTGGAGAATTAGCGGGGAAGCTAAAATCATTTTCATTGCAATTGGGAGTGGGTGAATTAATGGCCGGATCCAACCCGCCTCTGAATCCTTTGGCGCTCACATCAATATCTGCATTAAGGGTTAGGGTATCCTTTACGGTTAGTACTAAAACGCCGCCTGTTTTCCCATTCCATTCGGGGCAGGACAGGGGGGCGCTTACTTCAAAATTTGTGAAATAGGGTACCCGCACCAATTGAACCTTTCCTTCCGGCACATCGTAGCTCCTGAGGATGCTGTTTAATAAATAAATGCTGTTCCCGTTTATAGAATTAATGATATTGAATTCATGATGGCCTGCATTATGGTTAGCAGTTACATCCCCAAAGAGAGTGGAATTGGAGGTGTCGGCAAGGGCGCCCTGCATTTGAATAATAAGCACCGTATCGCCGGGATTAAAGGCAGTGGCATCTTCTACGGTGATGCGGTTGTTGCAGACATCCAGTCCGGTAACAGGAGTGTAATCGTTGATGATATAGGGGGAAAACGATTGGCCACAACTATCTGGATTGTTTTCGCAATCGGGGTTAGAACTGTTTATAGTTGCAAAACCACCTAGGGATCCATTCCATGCTGTGTTCCCTTGTTTATTTAATAAATTATTAAAATGGTAATAGGCAAGTAAACCTGGTTGTGTAGTTGGCGAAGGGAGGCTCCCACTCATGAAAGTTCTAATTTGTTCCTGAGTCCTCGCTACATTCCAAATCCTTACTTCATTTATATACCCAATTAGATTTTCGACGATAGTTCCACTATATAACCCGATCCTCGCAGGTAAATCACTTTGAATCAAATTGCCGGTTGCGGGTGTAGAACTTAACAAGAACCCGTCCCTGAAATATTTTAAAGTTACACCATCATATACAAGGGCAACATGGTAGGTCTTGTTTAATTCTATAGGACAAGGATCCCCGGTTTGAAAAAAGCCATTTTCTGTAGTAATAAATACATGATTTAACCGAAGAAGATAATTCACATTGGTTGGATCCCAATGCTTAGATACTATATCCCCTTCATTTCCATCTCCCACCCCGGGATTATATGGCCCGGTTCGATTAATAAGGGCCTCAATTGTTATTTGATTACCTGAAATATCCAAATCACCAATATCTACAAAGGAAGGATAGGTGGGGAGTGAAAGCCATTGGGAGCAATCAAGTGAGCCTGGCCCGATTTGACCCAAAAGGGTACTATAGGAAAGGAGACAAATAAAAGAAATAAAAAACCTCAAATGCATTATTTGGCTAAATGATTAAGGTACAAAAGATACTTCTTCTTTTTAAAAAACTTCCAATTAGAATGGATTTCCCATCCTCCTGGTATATCCATCTATAATACCTTTAATAACCATTTGAAGGAATTGAAGTCGTTTATTTCCAAAGAGCAAATGATTCTTAATGCGGATGAGCAGATCTTTTCGTTGAATCCTGATTGCGTCTGGAAATTGAAATTTATATTTTTTTGATAAGTAGATTACATTCCGAACCATAAAATACAATCGTTTTGGAGAATGAAAAGTACGGTGGCTTTTGGCTTTGTAAGGAATTTTAACCCATTTCATTTCGCCTAACTGGTGTGAAAGCTGGATATCCATGCATTGCACAATTTTAACGCCTAATGATTTTGCATGAAAACAAAATTCATGATCTACCTCATCTATAAAAAGTTTTTCATCAAATCCTGATGTTAGTTCAAAAACTTTTTTATTAAATAAACAGCCGGATGTAATCACACTATCTTTTTCCGGCATTTGATCCGGCGCTGCCACCAGAATGCCTTCATGATTGGGCCCTGCAATCCCAATGTTGCCAATTTCAAATTCAGGGATCTTTTCAATGTAATTTTTGATTTCCGTTTTATCAAAATACGAATCCTGGTCCATACTGAGAATCCAATCTGCTCCAGTTTCTATAGCTCTTTTTGTGCCTTCATTTAATGCCCAGGCCACTCCCATGTTTTTTCCTGGTTTTAACAGGTGGAACTTTTCTCCATATTTATTGATCAAAGAACTCAGGTCAGGAGAAGAAATTTCTGAGTTGTCCACTACTATTATTGAGTGAGTAAAATCCGCATAACTGATAATATTATTTATAAAATCTGCCTGTGGATGATATAAGACTACAACGGCTGTTATTCGATTCAGGTTTCCCATATTTTGTCTGATGGGAATTTTTGATAAATGGGGTTTGCTGGATCTTTATACCGGGAATTATTGGGGTGTCCGCTTTTTTGAAGAAGAATTACAATATTGAATGGATTGAAGTGCTGAAGTGCAATAATCTGGTAGCTGAGGTAATCAGCTAATTCAACTACGAGGGGTGTATTGAATACGTGATGGTGCACGCAACGGTTATCAATATTCGCATAAGTGCGATCCTTTAATTCCTCCATATTTTTTACCCCGGCATCCATTTGAATATCATGTAAAGAAATGATTTCTTCAAAATGGGTGTTGTCCGTTTCCGGAATATTCAATTCAAAATCATTAAGTAAATGGGCAAATGTAGTAACAGGCCGGTTATG